>SXGU01499497.1_pt1 | contig 21794 bp, 21 predicted proteins | sample 3174531 | NCBI WGS metagenome assembly SXGU01 (sample SAMN11356863, study PRJNA531348) | freshwater metagenome | isolation source: freshwater sample F1-140 | place: China: Fuxian Lake, Yuxi | collected 2017-12-25 | reverse complement strand
GGTGTTGCCCGGCATTTGGTGAATTTGGAAGTGGTTAATACCTACGAGGGCACGCACGATATTCACGCCTTGATCTTGGGTCGCGCCCAAACGGGCATCGCCGCGTTTGCTAATTAACAGATCAAAGAAATACAGCGAAGAAAAACAGCAAAGAAATACACCCGCGAAATAGCGCCATCAAATATGTCATCCCAACAAGCGGCCTTGCCGCACCTGAAAGTCTTAGACCTGACCCGCGTGTTGGCTGGACCGTGGTGTACCCAAATGTTGGCTGACATGGGCGCGGACGTTATCAAAATCGAAAAACCGATCGATGGCGATGACACCCGCCACTGGGGCCCGCCCTTTTTGCAAGACGCGCAAGGCAAGGACACCACGCACGCCAGTTACTTCACCACCTGCAACCGCAACAAACGGTCGGTCACGATCGATATTGCCAAGCCCGAAGGCCAGGCGTTGGTTCGCCAACTGGCGCTGCAAAGCGATATCTTTGTAGAAAATTTTAAGGTCGGCGGCTTGGCGCATTACGGCTTGGATTTCGCCAGTTTGCATGCGATCAATCCGCGTTTAATTTATTGCTCCATCACGGGTTTTGGCCAAGACGGGCCGTATGCCGAACGCGCAGGTTACGACCTGATGATTCAAGCGATGAGCGGCATGATGAGCATCACCGGAAAACCTGAAGGGACGCCGGGCGGTACTCCGCAGCGCGTGGGTGTGGCGCTGACTGATTTGTTTACGGGTGTTTATGCCTGCAGCGCCATCCTCGCGGCGGTGGAGGCGCGTCATCGCACTGGCGAAGGCCAGCACATTGATATGAGTTTGCTCGATGTGGGCGTGGCACTGTTGGCCAACCAAGCGGCAGGCTTTTTAAACACCGGCAAAGTGCCGACCCGCCAAGGCAATACCCATCCCAGTTTGGTGCCTTATCAAGATTTTGAAACGGCGGACGGTGCCATGCTCTTGGCGATTGGAAATGACGGCCAATTTGCCCGTTTTTCTCAGGTCGCAGACCACCCCGAGTGGGCAACGGATGCGCGATTTGCTGTCAACACCCAGCGCGTTCTGCATCGCGACGAACTCACGCAACTTCTGCAAACTGAAATTCGCAAACGCACGACGGCCGATTGGATTGCGCTGCTGGAGCACCACGCGGTTCCCTGCGGCCCGATCAACACGGTGGCCCAAGCTTTTGAGGACGCGCAGGTTCAAGCAAGGCAGTTGGTGGTAACGCAGGACGTAGCCCCCGCAGTGGCTGCGAAAACACACACCGCCTCGATTGCCAGCGTCGCAAGCCCCTTGCGCTTACTGGGAACCCCCACAGTTTTAAACCGAGCGCCCCCCGCCTTAGGCGAGCACACCGATGAAGTTTTAGCGTCTTTGGGGCTGGATGCGAAGGCGATTCAAAGCTTGCACGACAAGGGCGTGGTCTAGCCCGAGCTCAGGCTTAGGCTTAGACGCAAGCCCCTAAAACATCCCAACGTTCAAGCGCGACTAAGAGGGCGTCATCAATCTGCGCACTGCGCGCGGCCAACGCCAAGGCTTGGGCGTTATCTTTGGCGTACAAGCTTCCATCAGCAAGCAAGGCATTGATGTTTTTTTGCTCCGTTTCCAAGTCGGAAATGGTTTGTGGCAGGGTGTCTAACTCGCGCTGCTCTTTGTAGCTCAGTTTGCGAACCTTGGGGGCGGGTTGTGCTGGCTCAGTTGCTGTAACAGCAGGAACCGATGCGGCCAAATCAGCTTGGGCGCTTTGATCGCGGCCGTAGTTAAACGGCTTGGCGCCTTTTTGGCCTTGGGCTTGGGCCAAGGCGCTGGCGCGTTTGCTTTGGATAAGCCAGTCTTGAACGCCACCTTCGTACTCGCGCCAACGGCCCTCGCCCTCCGAGGCAATGGTGCTGGTCACCACATTGTCTAAAAACGTGCGGTCGTGGCTGACCAAAAAAACCGTTCCGTCGTAGTTTTGTAACAGGTCCTCTAACAGCTCCAAGGTGTCAATATCAAGGTCGTTGGTCGGCTCATCAAGTACCAACACATTGGCCGGACGAGCAAACAGGCGTGCCAGCAGCAAGCGGTTGCGCTCGCCACCGCTTAAGGAGCGCACCGGCGAGTTGGCGCGGGCCGGGGAAAACAAAAAGTCGCCAAGGTAGCTTTTAACGTGCTGACGCTTGTTGCCAATTTCAATCCATTCGCTGCCCGGGCTGATGAAGTCTTCCAGCGTGGCGTCCATGTCAAGCGCGTTGCGCATTTGGTCAAAGTAGGCCACTTGGATATTGGCGCCTTGGCGCACCGTGCCCCATGCGCTCTCGCCAGGGCTGGGGGCTGGGGCATTTTTGGGCGCGGGGTCTGGCGCGAGTTCACCCAGTATGAGTTTGAGCAGTGTGGTTTTGCCCGCGCCGTTGGGCCCGAGCAGGCCGACCTTGTCTCCGCGCAAAATCGTGGCGGAAAAGTCGCGAACAATCGTTTTGTCAGGCCCAGCGCCCGAGCGAGAGGCAAAGGTTTTACTGACGTGGGTTAATTCTGCAACCAGCTTTCCGCTGGCCGCGCCGCTGGCAACATCGAGTTTGACGCTGCCCACCGCATCGCGTCGCGCTTCGCGCAGGGCCCGCATGTTTTCCAACCGCGTAATGCGGCCTTGGGCGCGGGTTCGGCGGGCTTCAACGCCTTTGCGAATCCACACCTCTTCTTGTGCCAATAGTTTGTCAGCGCGGGCGTTAATGACGGCTTCTTGCGCCATTTGTTCTTCTTTTTGCAGTAAATAGGCCGCAAAATTGCCTGGATAGGATAAAAGCTGGCCGCGGTCGAGCTCCACAATGCGGGTCGCTACCCGGTCTAAAAACGAGCGGTCGTGGGTGATGGTGATCACACTGCCTTTGAATTCAATGAGGAGGTCTTCCAACCATTCAATAGAGTCCAGGTCCAAGTGGTTGGTCGGCTCGTCTAGCAGCAACACATCCGGCTGAGCCACCAAAGCCTGAGCTAAAGCCACGCGTTTTTTGGTCCCACCGGAAAGTGTGCGCACCACGGCTTGGGGGTCAAGATGCAGTCGGTGCAGGGTTTCGCTCACGCGTTGTTCCCAGTTCCAGCCATCCAGCGACTCGATCTCGCTTTGCATGGCGTCAAGGTCGCCGTGGCCTTGCGAGTATTCTTCGATCAGGTGACGAACGCGTGCCAAGCCCACGCTAACGGCTTCGAAAATCGTGTCATCGGCCTCTAGCATGGGCTCCTGGGCCACGTAGGCGATGCGGGTGTTGTTTTGGATCTGCAGGCTGCCGTCATCGGGCTTTTCCATGCCGCCCAATATTTTGAGCATCGAAGATTTGCCCGCGCCGTTGCGGCCAATGAGGCCTACGCGTTCTGATGTTTCGAGGGAAAAGCCTGCGTGGTCTAGCAGGGGGACGTGCCCAAAAGCGAGTTGGGCGTCAAGTAAGGTGATCAGTGCCATGTGCGAGGGATTATCCCCTGCGTAGGCGCTCACTTGCCGCTAAGGCGAACTTAAAAGCGTAAAGCAACAGGGCGGCTCCAAGCCAATCGCCCACCGCCATGGACCAGGTTTGACTGAGAAAATCACCACCGAGGCCTTGCCCACTGAACCAGAGTTGGTGCATCACCGCGTTAAACGCCGCAAACACCACAGATAGTTTCAGTAAATCCATACCCGACAAGCTTGTCAACTGGCGGTCCATGTGCAAGAAGCGGATCCCCGCTTCACGCGCCAGAAAAGGCGCCAATCCTGAAATAACCCAAGCGCCAACAAGCGTAGGGCCGAACACTTCTGATGGGGCGATAAGTGAGGTGAGCATACCTCCCAAAACGATGCCGAGGGCGCCCCAAGGACCAAACAGCAAGACGCAAATGAGACGAACACCGCTGGGTAGAAAAATCAAGGAAACATGGGCCGACAGAATAAGCGCGGGAAACAGGACCCCATTGAGAAAATACAGCCCTGCATAGACAAAGGCGGTGCCTGTAACAATGAGCCAGATGTTGATCACAAGCATAAAACACGTAACCTAAATGATTGGCTCTTCACGCTGAAGACGCCAGGGCTAGGAAAAGTGTGTTTATGTGGCTTTTGCTTTTTCTATGCACTGCCCTAATTGCGCAAAATACTGATTTGAGCCCTTGGTGGGGATCACGTACTTCACGCGGTTGTCTTCATCGTCGAGTTGAAGTGCCAGCAAGCCCTTTTGGCGAAGGAGCTTGAGGCGGCGATGCGCAGTGGAGGGGGAAATCTCAGGCATGATTTCCATGGCTTCGAGCACCGTGATTTTTTTGTTGTGCATCCAAGCCAGCCCCAAAATATAGAGCATCCGCTCGTCCGTTGCGTCCAAAATGGGAAAGCTGGGCAAGGTTCGAACTGCTGATACTAAGTTCAGGAAGTTCAAAAAAACCGATGCGTTATTAGAAGCTTTAGCCATACCAAGGAGGACCCTTCAAAATCAAAAATAATGCTTAAAACAGAATAAGCCGAATTAAAGCATTAAATTGATTTTTTGGCAATTTAGGTGTTGTTTAATTTGCCGCTTCCCAAGCGGCTCATGATGGTAAAGAAGGTTTTGATGGCGTACAAAACGGCGAGTGTTCCAAAAATATTACCCACGATCCGCGACGACAGATTTTCAAAAAACAGTCCCGCGTAACCAAAAAGCAGCACCCAGAGTTCCAAAGTGATGGCCGTCGCAACAGAACAGACAAAGCCTATTTTGAGCAAGGTCGTTGGGGTAAGGTTGGACAGGCTGGTGCGTAACTACATGGCGCGGATGGCGAAACTCGACCCCGCCCATGGTGCCAGGCCAGTGAGGATGCAAGCGCCGGTGTTAGTCAAGCTGAAGCCGGAAGATAAATCTTGCGTTGACATCAGGCTTCCCAACACGATGCCCAATGCGCCCCAGCCGCCACACAAAATCACAATCAGCAATGACACGCCGCAGGGTAAAAACAACCATGTAAAGCCGTTGTCCAGCGGCAAAAAGCCAAACACCCACTCGTTAAGGGTGGAAACCAACATAAACGCCAAGGCCGATAAGGCGACACTTGTGCTTGTAATCAAAGAGGGCATACGCGCTTTCAGTGAGGGGGGAAAACCTTCATGAAGTATCTTGGAAAACACGCGCTTAGATGTTCGGTTTACCAAGCGCGACTTACTACCCAAAACGGTAAGTTTTCCCACAATGAAAAACCCCTACCAGTTCCGTTTATCGGACCGGGCAGGGGTTTCTGAAAGCTTGGGTGTTCGGATTTGCTATTTCGCGATTGTTTGCGTCAAGCCGCGTTGGCAGAGGCCATGCATTTGCCGAGTTGACCAAAGTACTGGTGGGCGGCTTTGGTGGGTACGACGTATTTGATCCGGTTGTCGATTTCATCGAGGTGCAGGTCGATCATGCCTTTTTTGCGCAAGAGTTTGAGCCGGCGGTGAGCGGTGGTGGTTGAAATTTCAGGCAGCATGACCATCGCCTCGAGTACCGTGATTTTCTTTTCCTTGAACCATGCCGTGGCTAAGGTGTTGAGCATCTGAACCTCAACGGCATCGAGATCCGGGAAGCTTGGCAACGCGCGGATAGATTGAACGAGGTGCAGGTACTTCAAATACATCTGCGAAAGATCGGTATTTTTTGCCATTGTGGACCCGCTTAAGCGGTCTCATAGTAATTAAAACAACGGGTGTTGTTTTCCAAAGAAGCGCAATCTTACCTATTGCACCCATGGTTGTGCAATAGGTAACTGTCACCACTTCGACCCATTATGCGTTTTTGTTGACGCACATCAAACTGGGCTTATTTACTACTTGGGAAGCTAAACATGGCGCCTTCGCGTACGCCTGCCGAGGGCCAGCGTTGGGTGATGGTCTTGCGCTTGGTGTAAAAACGCGCAGCGTCTGGGCCGTAAGCGTGCAAGTCGCCAAACAAAGAACGTTTCCACCCGCCAAACGAGTGGTAGGCCACGGGAACAGGCAAAGGAACGTTGACCCCAACCATGCCGACCAAAATATTGTCGGTAAAGTAGCGAGCAGCTTCACCGTCGCGGGTAAAGATGCAGGTTCCGTTGCCGTATTCGTGCGCGTCAATCAGATCCATGGCTTCTTGCAGCGTTTTCACGCGCACCACGCCCAACACCGGTCCAAAAATTTCTTCTTGGTAAATCTTCATGCCAGGCTTGACATTGTCAAGCAGGCAAGCGCCCAAAAAGTAACCCGCTTCGTGGCCGGCGACTTTGACGTTGCGTCCGTCCACAATCAGGTTTGCGCCTTCGGCAACGCCTTGGTCGACATAGGCTTTGACCTTTTCAAAATGCGCCTTGGTAACCAAGGGCCCCATGTCCATGCCCGCATCGGTGCCGGGACCTACTTTCATTTTGGCAATCTCCACTTTGAGGCCTGCAATGACGGCCTCAGCAGTTGCATCACCAACCGCAACGACCAAAGGAATCGCCATGCAGCGTTCGCCGCACGAGCCGTATGCCGCGCCCATCAGAGCGTTGACCGCGTTGGGCACATCAGCATCAGGCATCACCACGGCGTGGTTCTTTGCTCCGCCCAAAGCCTGAACCCGCTTGCCATGGGCACAGCCGGTGGCGTAAATGTATTCCGCAATGGGGGTAGAGCCTACGAAGCTAACGGCTTTGACGCGCGGGTCGGTGAGCAAGGTGTCAACGGCTTCTTTGTCGCCGTTGACCACATTTAAAACGCCCGGTGGTAAACCGGCCTCTAGTGCCAACTCCGCGACACGCAAGGAGCTGCTGGGATCGCGCTCTGAGGGTTTCAAAATAAAGGTGTTGCCGCAGGCAACGGCCATGGGCCACATCCACAAAGGCACCATGATGGGAAAGTTAAAAGGCGTAATTCCCGCTGTGACGCCCAAGGCCTGAAACTCACTCCAAGAATCAATGGCAGGCCCGACGTTTTTGCTGTGCTCGCCTTTAAGGAGTTCGGGGGCATAGCTGGCGTATTCAACGTTTTCGATGCCGCGTTGCAATTCGCCCATGGCGTCAGCCAATACTTTGCCGTGCTCGGCGGTCACGAGTGCACAGAGTTCATCGGCGTGTTGCTCTAACAACTCTTTGAGCTTGCTCATCACGCGGGCGCGTTTGAGCGGAGGCGTATTGCGCCACGCGGGGAATGCCGCTTGGGCGTTGGCGATGGCTTGTTCTACAGTGAGCTTGTCGGCCAAAAGCAAACGTTTTTCTGCCTTGCCAGTGGCGGGGTTAAAAACGTCGGCTTGGCGGGTGCCGCCTTGGGTGCGCTTGCCGCCGATCAGGTGGCCAATGAGAGGAAGTTGAGACATGAAAGCTAAAGTGAAGTTAAAAAAGTTTCTATTCGGTGGCGTTGATGGCTTCGCCTAAGGCGTTGATCAAGCTGTCGATTTCTGATTTTTCAATGATAAAGGGCGGCGCGAGTTGGATCGTGTCACCGCCGTAGCGTACATAAAAGCCTTTCTCTAGGCATTTCATCGCAATCTGGTACGGCCGTTTCAATGGCTCGCCGGGTACAGCCGCGAAAGTAAACCCCGCGGCCAAACCGATGTTGCGAATATCGGTGATGTTTTTCCCACCCTTCAGACTGTGAACCGCTTGTTCAAAATAGGGCGCAAGATTGGCAACGCGCTCGACCATGTTTTCTTTTACCAATACATCTAACGCAGCAATACCGGCCGCGCAAGCAACGGGGTGCGCCGAGTAGGTGTAACCATGGGCGAGTTCGAGCGCATATTCCGGACCGCCTGCGGCCATAAACGTGTCGTACATCTCTTTCTTGACGACAACGGCGCCCAAGGGCTGCGCACCATTGGTGATCTGTTTGGCGCAATTCAAGATATCCGGTGTGACACCAAAATAGGCAGAGCCGGTATACGCGCCCATGCGACCAAAGCCGGTAATGACCTCATCAAAAATCAACAAAATGTTATTGGCAGTGCAAATCTCCCGCAGGCGTTGCAAATAGCCTGGTGGTGGCACCACGACACCGCCCGAGCCCGACATGGGCTCGACGATGACCGCAGCAATGTTAGAAGCGTCGTGCAACGCAATGAGCTTGAGCAACTCGTCTGCCAGTTCAATGCCGTTCGGAGGCATTCCGCGCGAAAACAGGTTGCTGGCTAACTGGGTGTGGGGCAAATGGTCGGCCTCAATGCCTTGACCAAACATTTTGCGGTTGCCGCCAATGCCCCCCACAGAAATACCTGCAAAATTAACGCCGTGATAGCCTTTTTCGCGCCCGATCAAACGGGTTTTGGTGCCCATGCCTTTGGCACGCCAGTAAGCGCGAGCCATCTTCAAAGAGGTGTCAGCGCAATCAGAACCTGAGCCGGTAAAAAACACATGGTCCAAACCTGCGGGCGTGAGTTCAGTAATTTTGTTGGCCAACTCAAATGACAAAGGGTGGCCGAACTGGAACGCAGGTGAGTAATCCATGGTGCCAATTTGGCGGCTGACGGCTTCGGTAATTTCAGGACGGCCATGGCCTAAACCGCTGCACCACAATCCCGACAAGCCATCCAAAATTTTGCGGCCATGGGAGTCGGTGTAATACGCGCCTTTGGCACTTACCATCATGCGCGGATTGGCTTTGAAGTCTCGGTTGCCGGTGTAGGGCATCCAGTGCGACTCCATCCACGCCGCGTCGTTGGGAAACGTTGTGGTGGAGGTTACTGCGGCGTGATTTTGTTGTACGGTGTTGTCGTTAAGCTTCATGGGTTTCTCCAGTTTGGGGCGTGTGAAAGTGACAAAACGCCTATTGTGGTGATTTCTGTTACTCTCGCAAAGTGAGAGTTATCACTATTTAGTTGCTACTTTATGAAACTATTAAACCCTGCCCCGGCCCCTGTTCGCTCTGCATTAGGACAATTCAGCGACATGGATTTGCGTTTGCTGCGGGTTTTCAGAGCGGTGGTGGACTGTGGCGGCATGGCGGCGGCGGAGTTGGAACTTAACATTGGCACTTCCACGGTGAGCCGCCACATCAAAGATTTGGAAACCCGTTTGGGTTTGGTTTTGTGCCGCAGAGGGCGTGCAGGGTTTGCGCTAACGGCGGAAGGCCAAAAGATTTATGCCCAAACCACCCAACTTCTTGCGGCCACCGATGCGTTTAGAAGCAGTGTGGATGAGATTCACCAGCGTATGGGCGGGCAGTTGCAGGTGGCCGTGTTTGATAAAACAGCCAGCAACCCGCAGGCCAAAATCCCACAAGCGATTGCTCTATTTGCCAAACGCGCTCCCGATGTCGGGCTCAACCTGCACGTTGCAACCCTCAACGGGATTGAGCGCGGTGTTCTTGACGGCCAGTTTCATTTGGGGATTATTCCAGGCCACCGCAATTCCGATACCTTGACCTATTCGCCCCTGTTTGGGGAGCGCATGCTCTTGTACTGTGGCCAGGGCCATGCGTTTTTTGGGGGTAACCATGACGCTCTGGATTGGGACGCGGTTCGCGCCCAGCATTTTGCAGGCTTGGGCTACCACTCGCCTAATCTGCAAGTGAGCCAACGTTTAAACCTGACCCGTGCTGCGACGGGGTTTGACCAAGAGTCGATCGCTACATTTATTTTGTCGGGCCGGTATCTGGGCTTTCTGCCGGACCATTACGCCCGGAGTTTTGTGACTGCTGGAAAAATGCAGGCCGTCAAACCCGAGCTTTTTCAATACGACTGTGATTTTTTGGCGATCACCCGCCGCTCGCCGCAGGCCTCTCGCGCGACGCGGGCATTTTTGGAGTGTTTAGAAAAAGCCCACCTTAGCCTTGGTAAAACTTAAATGCCATCGCGGGCGCTTGACCGCTGATGAGTTCGGCCAAGGCTTTGCCTGAGCCTGCACCATGGGTCCACCCCAAGGTGCCGTGGCCTGCGTTGACCCAAAGGCCTTTGACTTTGGTTTGACCGATAAACGGAATGTTGGTGGGTGTGGCGGGGCGCAAGCCCGCCCAGTAGCAGGGGTTGCCCCCTTCTTCCTCGGTGCGGGTGTCGCACATTCCTGGCCATACTTCTTCTACGCGCTTAGACAACATATGGCAACGGGCGCGTGCCAAAGGGCTGTCCAGCGTGAGGTCGTAGCCGCCGACTTCGATGGTGCCAGCCACGCGGATTTGAGTGCCTAATCGGGTGATAGCGATCTTTTTTGCATCGTCAATCGTGGAGACCATGGGCGCATCTTGCGGCTTCAAAATGTCAAACGTGGCGCTATACCCTTTGCCCGGGTAAATGGGCAGATCGACTCCGACGGATCGCAGTAAGGGCGCACTGTAAGAGCCGCAGGCTACCACCACATGGTCGGCAGTGTACGGTTGATTTTGGCCTTGTACTTTGACAATAGGCTGACCTTCGCGATTGAGTTGAATGCTTTCGATGGCGTGGTTGTATAAAAACTCTACGCCGCGATCAAGGCAGCGCTCTGCCAAAGCTTGGGTGAACACCATGGCATCGCCAGACTCGTCGCTGGCCGTGAATGTTCCGCCTACGATCTTGTGGGCAAAACTTTTGAGGGAGGGTTCGATTTTCAAAAGCGCCTCGCGGCTGATGACTTTGCGGTCCACGCCGTATTTGCCCATCAATGCAGCGGCTTGGGCGGCGGAATCAAAAGAAGCTTGGTCGCTGTAGTAATGAGCAATGCCACGCTCTAAACGTTGGTAGCTAATCCCTGTGGCTGCAATGATTTCCTTGAGCGCGAGGTGGCTGTAGGCGCCAAGCGTGACCAGTTGTTGGACATTGCGCTCAAAGGCGCGGTCGTTGCAGTTGGCTAAAAACTGCAAACCCCATCGGTACTGACGCCAGCCTTCGCCCAAGGGATTTTGGGGGCGAAACAACAAAGGCGCTTCTTTGCTGAACATCCACTTCAAAGCCTTCAAAGGCGCTTCCCGGTTGGCCCAGGGTTCGCAGTAGCTCACTGAGATTTGCCCCGCGTTGGCAAAACTGGTCTCCATGGCGGCGTCACTTTGGCGATCCATCACGGTGACCGTATGCCCACGCTCAGCCAAATGCCACGCGGTACTGATACCAATGATGCCGGCGCCCAAAACAATAATTTTCATAGATTGCAGTGTGACGGATAGGGCGTATTTGTAATAGCAAAATCACCTTGTTTGCGAAAACATTAGTTTGGTTAATACTAGGCCTATGCGAAATTATGATTCTGACGCCTTAGAGTGCCTTGCAGCCATTGTGGAGCAAGGCGGGTTTGAACGCGCGGCGGTACGATTGTCGATTACCCAGTCGGCGGTGTCGCAACGCCTTCGCGCATTAGAAGCCCAGGTGGGAACGGTGCTTTTGGTGCGCAGTCGACCCGTCAAACCCACCAGCGCCGGGCGCTTGCTGATTAAGCACGCGATGCAAATGCGCTTGTTGCGGGCCGATTTGGAAACCGATTTACAAGACCTGGCCCCTGGCGCGAGCAAACAGGAAGACCGAGTTTCCATCGCCATTAACGCCGACAGCATTGCCACCTGGGCCTTGGGTGCGTTGGATTCGTTGATCCACGCAGGTTTGCCTTTGGAAATCATCACCGACGACCAAGACTTTACGCACGACTGGCTGCGTGAAGGCATGGTCTTGGGTTGTGTGACAACGCTTAAACAGGCCTTGCGGGGCTGTAAAGTGGTGCCCTTGGGTGCGATGCATTACGTGGCCGTTGCCAGCAGCAGTTACGCCCAAGCGCATTGCCCAGAAGGCCTCACGCCTCACAATTTCCGTGATCTTGCTTTTGTGGCCTTCAACCGCAAAGACGATGTGCCCGCTGAGTTTGTAGGACGGGCTTTGGGGCTGCGGCGTGTGGCATTGAACCAGCGTTTTGTTCCTAGCGCGGACGGGCAATTGCGGGCTGCGCTGTCAGGCTGGGGTGCGGTTGTGTTACCCCGCTTGCGTGTTCAAACGTATTTGGAAGCGGGTGTCTTGGTGAACTTGGCGCCAGCGCATTCTTTGCCGGTCGATCTTTACTGGCACTGTTGGAACCTCGATTCGCAAGTGATTGACCGGCTGACCGCAGCATTGGTTGGCGCGGCAGAACAATCGCTCGCAAAAAATACTACAGAGTCATAAAAAAATCAAGAACAACACTTTAAAAAGCAACGGGCTAGAATTCAGACATGACTTCTACACCGCAACCCAAAGTGTCTTTTAAAGCCCAGATGTTGCAGGTCCGCGAGGATGCGATTATCCAAACGGCCAGTCGCTTGCTGGCTGAAAAAGGGTTTGAGGCGATGACGGTGGATGAAGTGGCCGCCAGTGTGGGCATTGCCAAAGCCAGTTTGTACAAACACTTCCCCAGCAAAGAAGACCTCGCCGCCGCCGCGATGGTGCAGATCATGCGCCGGGCACAGGACTTTATTGGAGCGCTTCCCGCGCAGTCGGCGATGGACCAACTGCGCACCGTGGCGCGCTGGACCATGGAGCTCAAGCTCAAAGGCGAGATGCCTAACTTGCCGAGCCAAAACTCTACCTTGCGCGCCAAGTTGATGGCTGACAAAGCGTATATGGATGGGCTGATCGATGTGAGTGACCGCTTGGGCGCGTGGATTGAAGCTGCCCAAGCGCAAGGGCAGATCAACCCCGCGCTACCGGCCATCGCGGTGCTTTACACCTTGTACGCCCGCGCTTGCGATCCGGTGTTGGAGTTCTTAAAAATAGGCGGTCAGCACGAGGACGCACAAATCATTGATCTGGTCATGTGCAGTTGTTTTGAAGGGCTCGCCGCGCGGTAGTGGGACCAGCGGCAGCCTCAGACTTCAATCGTTGAGCCTGCCCGAAAAAGCGCCTGTTCGTCTTTTCGCGCATACCCCAAGGGGTTGGCGACCACACGGCAACCCTGGTGCACATAGTCTTGCGGGGTATGCAAATGCCCATGCAACCACCACTGCGCTTGGGGCAGCAAATCATCGAGCGCATTACAAAAGCCAGCAGTTCCCGGCACCAAGCCGTAGCGCGGATCTGCACTTCGCAAGCTAGGTGCAAAGTGGGTGACTACCACCGTCGTACCTACAAAAGGTTGGGCTAATGCATCACGTAGCCAGGCTTGGCATTGCAGCGCGTGTTCGCGCACGGCTTCGGCTAAAAAAGGCAAGCCGTGTCTGGTGGTGTTGGTTTTTTTGAGGTAAAAATTTGCTGCCCGAAAGGCCTTGTCACGGGCTTTGAGTTGCTGCGTCAGTTGCGAAGGCGAATGCGGTGTGTCGGGGCACAAGGCATCAAAGTCGGTCCACAGCGTAGTGCCAATAAACCGCACGGGTTTACCCACTTTGTCAGTCCAGGGCGCAAGCCACACTTCGCGCTCTAGCCACACCATGCCTAAGCGCTCGCAGGTCTTGCGCAGTCTGGCGTGGGCGTGGTCAAAGTCCATGCCGTCGTATTCGTGGTTTCCAGGCAGGTACAACACCGGCGTGGGCCAGCCCTGCAAAGGAGAAAAGGCGGCCAAGCCAAAATCAGCGTCTTGGAGTAAGGAGCCGTTTTGGTAAGAGCCGATGTCTCCTGCCAAGACCAACAGGTCTGCGTCGGGAGCGCACCGCGCTTGCGGCGAGGAAAAAAACTGCGGCTGAGACTCCAAGTGGAGATCGGAAAAGAGTTGCAACTTCATACAGCGGAGTGGCTATTTTGGGATGGGAAGGCCCGCGTTGCGACGGCTTGAATTTGGTCGCGAAACCACGTGTGGGCGTTGTCTTGGTTGTGGCGACTGTGCCAGAGCGCGTCGACGTGAATGGGCGCAATCTCAAAGGGCAATTCACGCACGGCAAGTTGCGATTCAAAGCCGGTGACGTTTAAAAAATGCCGCGGCAAAACGGCCAACAAATCAGAATTGGCAACCACCTTTCCGGTGGTAAAAAATTGATTCACCGTCAACACCACGCGCCGGGTTTTATTGAGGCTGGCAAGGGCTTCATCTATCAGCCCGAAGGCTCGACCGGAAAAACTCACCAGCATGTGCTGGGCTTGGCAATAACTATCCAAGGTCAGCGCTTGAGACGCTAAGGGATGGTCTTTGCGCATCACGCAAACATAGTCACTGGCAAAAAGACGTTGGTGGAAAAACCGCGGTGAGCCGCCCGCCTGGGTCTGCGCCGAAAGCTCAGACAAAACGCCAGGAAAGTGCCCAATCGCTAAATCGGCTTGTCCCTCTTCCAGCATGCGCCTAGGATCGCGCGTGGTCAGCGGAACCACGCGCAATGAAACGCCAGGCGCTTGGTGGGTTACGGTGTTGATGAGACCCACCATCAGTTCGGCGGCGGTGGCATCTGCCAAGGTCAGCACGAAAGTGTTGGTCGTTGTAGCGGGAGAAAATTTTTGAGGCGCAAGGGTGGACTCTAAGTGCAGCAGAGTATCGCGAACACTGGGCCACAAGGCCAAAGCCCGTGCGGTCGGTTGCAAGCCGCGCCCTTGGCGAACCAACAACTCATCATCGAGCGCCACCCGCAAACGGCGCAACGCATTACTGACAGCGGGCTGCGTTAAGGCGAGAACGTTGGCCGCTTTGGTGAGGCTGCCTTCGGCCATAACGACATCAAAGACTTTCAGCAAATTCAGGTCAAAGGTGCGGATGTTGAGTGGGAGCATTTCAATATATAGATTTGGTGAATAGTATTAATCATCAAACTAAAGTGGACTAACACTAGTGTAAACCCTAAGATCACGCATATGTTTATCAAGGAGTCTTCTATGTCTCGCTTTACTTTTACTGAATTTGCTGGCGCTTCGTCTTTCAATGGAGCTTCCGTAGTGGCTCCAAAATCGGAAGCCACACGTACTTTGGCCGGGCTCATGCTCGCCGGTGTGATGGCTGCGATGTTGGTGGTGGCCGATCAAGTGATCGACAACTGGGCCGATGGCCATTTGCTCTTAGGATGGGTCGCTTTGTGGAGCGTGGTGTTTGCTGGGTTGGCTTTCTTTGCCCGCCCATTGCGCAAAATCACCATGGCCTTGGCTGCCAGCGTGGATCGCCAAATGAAAGAGGCTGCACAAATTCGCCGCGAAGAGCAAATGTGGGCGTTTGCTAACCGTGACCCCCGCGTCATGGAAGAGCTACGCGCCGCTGTGGCGCGCGCTTCTTAAGCTGCCAGGCGTTGTTCGAACTGCGCCTTGGTCTTTTCCAAGGCTGCAGGCAAGTGGTACGCCAGTTGGCTAAACAACTCGGTGTGCAGCGCAATTTCTTGTTTCCAGTCGGCCTTGTTTAAGCTGGTCACAGTTGCAAACTCGGCGGGCGAAAACGCCAAACCTTTCCAAGTTATCTCCGCGTAGGTGGGGCTCACGCCAAAGCCGTTGTCAACGCCTTGCGCTTTGCCTTCAAGGCGGTCAATCATCCACTTCAAGACGCGCATGTTTTCGCCGTAGCCCGGCCAAACAAATTTGCCGTCTTCGCCTTTGCGAAACCAATTGACGCAGTAAATAGCTGGCAACTTCGCACCAGACTGGGTGAGTTTGTCGCCCATATCTAACCAGTGCTGAAAGTAATCGCTTACGTTGTAGCCCGTAAAAGGCAGCATCGCAAACGGGTCGCGGCGCACTACGCCTTGTTGGCCCGCCGCAGCGGCGGTGGTCTCAGAGCCCATGGTGGCTGCCATATATACACCTTCAACCCAGTTGCGGGCCTCGGTCACTAAAGGTACGGTGGTTGAGCGGCGGCCTCCAAAAATAAACGCATCAATGGGCACGCCGTTGGCATCGTCCCACGCGCTGTCAAGCGCAGGGTTGTTGCCTGCTGCGACCGTAAAACGAGAATTGGGGTGGGCGGCTTTGGCGCCCGTTTCTTTGGCGATGGCAGGCGTCCAGTCTTTGCCTTGCCAGTCGATCAAATGGGCGGGTAAAGCCCCACTGTCTTTTTCCATGCCTTCCCACCACACGTCGCCATCATCGGTCAGCGCTACGTTGGTAAAGATCACATTCTTATTGAGGCTGGCCATGCAATTGGGATTGGTGTGGTAATTCGTCCCTGGAGCTACACCAAAATAACCCGCTTCGGGGTTGATCGCGTACATTTTCCCATCCGCGTGTGGCTTGATCCAAGCGATGTCGTCGCCAATCGTGGTGACTTTCCATCCTTCAAAGCCTTCGGGTGGAACCAACATGGAAAAGTTGGTTTTGCCGCAAGCGCTGGGGAAGGCAGCGGCCACGTGGTATTTTTTGCCTTCGGGGCTGCTCACGCCCAAGATCAACATGTGCTCCGCAAGCCAGCCTTGGTCGCGGCCCATAGTTGAGGCAATGCGCAAGGCAAAGCATTTTTTTCCGAGCAACGCATTGCCGCCATAGCCTGAGCCGTAAGACCAAATTTCGCGGGTTTCGGGAAAATGCACGATGTATTTGGTTTTGTTGCAAGGCCATTTCACATCGGCTTGGCCGGCGGCCAATGGAGCGCCCACTGTGTGCATACAAGGTACAAAAGCCCCGTCGGCTCCGAGCACGTCATACACCGCTTTGCCCATGCGCGTCATGATGCGTTGGTTGACAGCGACATACGCGCTATCACTTAACTCAATCCCAATGTGGGCGATGTGGGAGCCCAAGGGCCCCATGGAGAAAGGCACCACGTACATGGTGCGCCCTTTCATGCAGCCATCAAACAAGGGGTTAAGAGTAGCCCGCATGTCTTGGGGCGCCATCCAGTTGTTGGTGGGGCCGGCGTTTTCTTTGCGCTCGCTGCAGATATAAGTGCGGTCTTCTACGCGGGCAACGTCCGTGGGGTCAGAGCAGGCGAGAAAGCTATTGGGCCGTTTGGCTGGGTTGAGTTTTTTGAAAGTTCCCGCATCCACCAATTGTTGGCACAGGCGTTGGTACTCTTCCTCGGAACCATCGCACCAGTGAATGGCGGCAGGTTTGCACAAGGCCGCCATATCAGCCACCCAAGCGATCAGGCGGGCGTGTTTGACATAGCTGGGCGCATTCAGGCTAAGACCTGGCATGGTGGGTGCATTCATCGCTAACTCCTAAGTTTAAAAATCGTCTTTTCGCAAGCCACCAAGACCCACGATGGGTTGTGAAAAAAAGATTCCAAAGCCAGTGCCGTAAGGGAAAAGACAGCTTTTGGCCCTCTTGCGGGGGCTTGATTTTAGGAACTGGTTCAGATGTTACAAAGCGATTACAGCCAATAGATATGCAAAACTCGCATGGGGTTATGAGTTGACTATATCTGGACGGCTTAAGGGCTTGATAGACTCGAAAAAAAGAGACCTCCATGACATCAATCTTTGCCTTAGTCAGAGCCTGCTTGGGTCAGCACGCCACAAACACACTTTTCTCGCAGATGGACATTCATCCTGCTTTGAACCAGGCCAGCAGGGGCGACATCAGCCGAGCGGAGCTGGCGCAGGCTCTGAACATGGTTTTGTTTCATGGCTTGCTGGAGCGCGTTCCGGTTGGCAAGGATTACGTGGAGGGCGAGGTTACGCAAAACCACCGAAAAATCGTGTTTGACCATGGCGCAGTGCGAACGGTGCGTTGGCCCTGTGGTGACTTACCGCAAGGCGAACAGGCGATTATTCGTATTCTTGGGCCGCTGGGGTTTACGCTGGCTGCGACCTACCCTTTGCCCAAAATCAAAATGACCGGTCGGGCTTATTGCCATCAAGACTTTCCTCAAGATATTGCGCAGTTCTTTGTTTCAGAACTTCATCCAGAACAGTTTTCTTTAGCCTTCCAAGACGGAGTCACTCGGGTGTTGGCGAGTTCCAAAAATCCTCTGAATCAAGAAGCCATGACCACTTTAATGCAGTTAGATCAAACTGGTGCTCTGCCAATGCAGCACGCCCTCAAGGCGCTGCCAAAGTGGGTGGCCTGCTTTGACAGGCAACACGTCAATGTGGCGCTCAGCGATTACGAACTGTTGCTGGCTGAGTCGGCAGAAATGGCGTGGATTGCGACTGAGGGAAATGCGTTTAACCATGCGACAGACCGGGTTCAAGATGTTCAAGCCGCAGCCCAACAACAGCGCCAGCTCGGACGGCCGATCAAAGACAAAGTGGAAGTTTCGTCAAGCGCGCGGGTGCGCCAGACCGCGTTTGTAGCCGAAAGAGTCGAGCGCGAGATGACTTCAGCCGACGGCGTTGTTATGCGAAGCGTACCGGGATCGTTTTTTGAGTTGATCAGCCGCGACGTATTGCAAGCGGATCAGAGCTCCTTAGACTTGGCTTTTGATGCGGGCAATGCCACCGGGATCTTTGGGATGACCCGGGCAAAGGCTTAAGCCCTTGCCTAGGGCCTAGCGCTGCGCTAAGGCTTTCTTTAACTCAGTGACCAGTTTGCCGTTCTCGGGGGTGGTGAAGCTGGTGTAACTGTCGATGACCTTGCCATCGCGGCCGATCAAGTACTTGTAAAAATTCCAGCGCGGCGGGGTGCCGCTGGCTTTGGTTAGTTCGGTAAACAAAGGGTTGGCCAATTTACCCATTACGGTCGATTTCTCGAACATCGGAAACTTCACGCCGTAGGTGTTAAAGCAAAAATCAGCAATCTCTTTGCCCTTTCCGGGCTCTTGCTGGCCGAAGTCGTTGGTTGGGAAGCCCAAAACAACCAAGCCTTTGGAGCCGTAAGTGGCGTAGAGTTTTTCTAAGCCTTCGTACTGCGGAGCAAAGCCGCATTGGCTGGCCGTATTGACAACCAAAATCACCTTGCCACTGTATTGGCAGAGGTTTTGGGGCGCGTCGTCTTGCAGGCGGTTGAAGGTTTTTTGCAGTAAAGCCGGGCAAGCGCTGGAATCGGCATCTGTTGGAGTTGTTGTAGCCGCTTGTACAGAGAAGGTAAAAGCGCAACAGAGGCTCCAAGCGGCAACAAACAAAACGCGTAAGCGAAAGCAGTCCATTACAGAGCCTAAGCGCATGGCCTTAGGCCATTGACACAGCAATAAAGGCCAGCAAGAACATCAAGACTGCGCCCACAACAGGCAAAACAATTGGCATCATGGGGACGATTTCTTCAACTACGTCGGTGGTCTGGGTGTCGTTGTCGTGTGCGTGAGGTGCGGACATGGAGTGCTTTCTACTAAAGAGAAATGTGGGAAAGTAGACCATTTTAGCGACACAGGGAAAAGTCCTTGAGTCGGGCGGGCCCAAAGATGTTGGGAATTTTATTGAAAAAGTTCCCAAAACGTGTCAACCAATGGTGGTTCTAAGGCGTGAAAGATCCATGAAATTGATGGAATCCAACGTAAATATGACGAAAACACCAATTCAGATGCCTGAAAAAGGGACCTACAAGTGGCAATTGTTCAGTTATTGGTCTGACGAATACCGCCAAACTCGTGCCGATCATTCCGCATACATTGCCCTCAATTTCGCCGGTGCGCTCGATGTGTGCCGGACCAAATTACAAAAACTCATGCAACACCACCGCCAGTTTGCTGGCGACGCAACCTGCGGCGCCAGCCACAACCGCGCTATCGCCCGCTTGCAAAACACCTTGAGTGGTGCGGCCATGGCGTATGAAAGCAGTTTCAAGCTGCATTGAATTGATCGCCGCGATCACCGAAAACCCTTGGAATACCAACCAAGGGTTTTTTTACGACACAGCAACGACGCGCAGCACCTCTTGGGCGTAGGCTTCCAGTTTTTTCACTCCCATGCCGCTGATGCCTTGCAGGTCTTGAAGGGTTTGGGGCGCTCGTTCGGCAATGGCTGCGAGGGTCGCGTCATGAAAAATAACGTAGGCCGGCAAGTTGTGTTCTCGTGCAATCTCCGCCCGCCACGCTTTGAGATCGGCATACCGCAACAAAGCCAAGGCGTCGAGGTCGATTGGGGCTTTGGGCATAGTGCTTAAAGGTACTTTGCCCTTGCGAGGCGCCGGCAATGAGACAGACTCACGCAGGCGCACCGCAACCTCGCCTTTCAATACCGCGCGGGACTTGTCTGTCAAAACCAAGGTGTTGAACGCCTGAACATCAACCATCACCGCACCCATCGCCAAGAGTTGACGCAATACGCCGCGCAGTTGGTTCTCACTTAAATCGGCACCCACGCCAAAGGTGCTCAAGGTGTCATGCCCGTGTTGTGCGACCTTGTCGGTTTTTTTGCCACGAACAATGTCCATCAGTTGCCCGGCCCCAAAACTGATGCCGCTGAGCTTGTGGATTCTGTAAACGGTCGACAGCAACATTTGGGCAGCCGCGCTGCCGTCCCACACCGCTGGGGGATGCAGGCAGTTGTCGCAGTTGCCGCAAGGCTGGCTCGGTTCCCCAAAGTAGGCCAATAACCGGGTACGTCGGCAGTCGGTGGCCTCTGCCAAACCTAGCAACGCTTCGAGTTTGCCGCGCATCACCTGTTTAAAAGCTTCTTCGGCCGGACTCTCGTCAATCATACGGCGTTGGTTCACCACGTCTTGTAGGCCGTAGCACATCCATGCATTCGCAGGCAGTCCGTCGCGCCCTGCGCGTCCCGTTTCTTGGTAGTAGCCTTCAATATTCTTAGGCATGTCTAGGTGCGCAACAAAACGCACATCGGGCTTGTCAATGCCCATGCCAAACGCAATCGTCGCCACCATCACAACGCCTTCTTCGCGTAAAAAACGGTCTTGGTTGGATTGGCGAACGCGGCCATCAAGGCCTGCGTGGTAGGGCAGCGCGTTGACGCCTGAATCAACCAAGGTTTGGGCAATATCTTCTACTTTCTTACGTGATTGGCAGTACACAATGCCCGCCTCGCCAGCATGTTCGCGCTCGATAAAACGCAGCAGCTGAGTGGTGCTGTCGCGCTTTTCGACAATCGTGTAACGAATGTTGGGACGGTCAAAACTGCTGATAAACGCCCGCGCGTCTTGGAGTTGCAAGCGCTCCAAAATATCGGTCCGGGTCAGGTCATCGGCCGTAGCCGTGAGCGCCATGCGCGGCACACCCGGAAACCGCTCGTGTAAAACGCTTAAGGCGCGGTACTCGGGTCGGAAATCGTGGCCCCATTGGCTGACGCAGTGGGCCTCATCAATGGCAAACAGGCTCAATTGTCCGCGCTCAAAAAGCGAATTCAGTTGCGCTAAAAAGCGCGGCGTGGTGATGCGCTCGGGGGCTGCGTATAAAAGTGTAATGTCCCCGCGCAGCAAAGACTGCTCAACTTGGTATGCCTCTTCGCCGCTGAGCGTGGAGTTCAAAAACGCGGCGCTCACACCGGCTTCATGTAAAGCGCCGACTTGGTCGTGCATCAAAGCAATCAGTGGTGAAATCACGACGGTGATTCCTAAACCTGCGCGCTGGCGGGCGATGGCTGGGATTTGATAGCACAGTGACTTTCCGCCGCCCGTTGGCATCAGCACCAAGGCGTCGCCCCCTGCGCCTACGTGTTCTACGATGGCTTGCTGGGGACCGCGGAATTGTTCATAGCCAAAAACGTCGTGGAGGATAGAGATGTAATTCAAGATGTCCTATTGTCGGGCCGTTTGCTATGCGTCCTTGGCGGTGCGGCGGTACTGCATCGCTTCAGCAACATGGGCAAGTGCCGTGGTGGGCGAGCCGGCCAGGTCGGCAATGGTGCGGGCAATTTTGAGGGTGCGGTGGGTTCCTCGCGCAGACCAACCAAGTTGGGCGGCTGCATTTTTTAAAAACGTGGCTGCTGCGGGTTCAATCTGCGCGTGGCGGTCGATGTCTGCACCTTGCAGCGAATGATTGGTTTGGTTCTGACGGGCAAGCGCATGATCTCGCGCTTGGGCGCAACGTTCTCGAATTGCTTGCGTGGGTTCGCCGGGCTTTGTTCCAAGCAACTCTTGGGCTGGCAGCGCTGGCACTTCTACATGCAAGTCAATGCGGTCCATCAAAGGCCCGCTGAGTTTGCCTTGGTAACGGCTCACTTGGTCGGGTGTACATCGGCAGGACCGTGCTGCCTTACTCGCACCGAGGTAACCGCAGGGGCAGGGGTTCATGGCCGC
>SXGU01189408.1_pt1 | contig 21810 bp, 20 predicted proteins | sample 3174531 | NCBI WGS metagenome assembly SXGU01 (sample SAMN11356863, study PRJNA531348) | freshwater metagenome | isolation source: freshwater sample F1-140 | place: China: Fuxian Lake, Yuxi | collected 2017-12-25 | reverse complement strand
GAAGAATGCCTTTATAAGAACTAGCTAGTTCAGTCATTACAATCGCTAAAGAAATTATGAAAAAAACAAAATGCATTATGCTTGCTTGCTTGCTTGCTTTGCCATTTTTTTGTCTCCAGTTTTCCATCAAATCTCGTCTAGCTCTCGGCAATATTTGATATTTCATGATTTTATACCACGCTCTTTAGATAGTGTCGTCACGAGTGCTAGGACGCAAGCGACCCGAAGGGCGGCGAAGCCAATACAGTAATTTACGAGAACCGCACCGCAGTGTACACTAAGTACATGAGGAGCGGAAGCGCAGCAAATTGCTGTTTGCAGCAAGTCATGGATAACTCGTGACGACACTATCTAGACCTTATTCGCTAATTCGCCAATAGGTTATCACAAACATTGAATATAGAATATATTTTTTCGTGTATTTTTTTATCCCCCCCCTACCAGACCAATTTTTCTCATGCTATGCTGACATTTCACGAATGAGCTAAAACAAGAAAAAAATGGAGGAAAGGGAAAAAATCAATTGCAATTGATAATTATTATCAACTAATGACAATTGAATTATAAGGATTTTTTGGTTTTACAGCTTCAGATCGTTGATAGTTTTGCTGATTTCGGCTTTTGATGCTTCACTGACGCTAACCAGTGGTAAGCGCAAGTTTGGCGTGCATTTGCCAAGCAGTGAGGCAGCATATTTAACAGGTGCGGGGCTAGTTTCGCAGAATAAAACCGCGTTTAGATTGGTGAGTTTGTCCTGCAAAATCCGCGCGGCTTCATACTCGCCCTTAAAACATAATTCCTGAACCTGCGCACATAGTTTCGGCGCGATATTGGATGCCACGGAAATACAGCCCTGCCCGCCAGAAACATTGAACGCCACCGCCGTCATATCCTCGCCAGAGAGCATCTGAAACGGTTGTTTTAGCTTGGCTCGCAGGGTGTATGGACGCGCTAAATCGCCACTAGCGTCCTTGATGCCGACAATATTGGGCAGCTCCGCCAGCCGAGCAATAGTGTCATCGCTGATATTTACAATTGTCCGCGCTGGCACATTATAAAGGATAATCGGCATTTCCACCGCGTCATTAATGGCTTTGAAATGCTGATATAGCCCTTCTTGCGTTGGTTTGTTATAATAGGGCGCAACCACCAGCGCGGCGTCCGCCCCCGCCTGCTTGGCATAGCGCGTGGTCATGATGGCTTCATCAGTTGAGTTTGAGCCAGTCCCCGCCATTACTGGCACTCTGCCCTTTGCCACCTCAACACATAGCGCGATTACGCGGTTATGTTCGTCATGCGTGAGAGTTGGCGATTCGCCCGTCGTTCCACAAGGAACTAGCCCATGCACCCCCTGCCCTATTTGCCACTCCACAAAATCCTGAAAGGCTTGCTCGTCAACCGCGCCGCCGTTGGTGAATGGGGTAATAAGAGCTGTATAAACACCTTTGAATTGCATAATTTTTTCCTTAAATTGAATGGGCAAAACATATAGGCAATAACAAAAAACTGCAACAATTGAATTTTCATTAAAAATAATTAATGACGAAAGACAATAAATGTGGTAATTAGTTGAAATAATCACAAAACAACTTTCAGCTAGCGATGGAGTTTATTAATGCAAAATATCTCAAATGCTGATGATAGAGCGACTAGACGCTCGCCAACCACCACCGAGTTCGGCTATGAGCTGAGCTTCACCCGCGATCAGGATTTGATTAATAAATACAAGCAATTGCGTCATGAATTATATGTGAGCGATGAACGATTTGTAGGTTTTCGTGAATTTTCCTACCCAGAAGCCGAGGACTATGAAGATCCCGATAATCAGATGCTTATTGTTCATAATAATGGCGCGGTATATGGCGGTGTTGCGCTACGCATTTCCACCCCCAAGCATCCAATCACAATGAATCTGGAGCAGGATATAATCCCTCCAGAAGGAACGCTATGCTTTTCTTTGAAGGATCAATTCCCTGATTTTGAACTGTCTGATTACGCCTATGCAGAGTTTGACGACATTGCTCTACATCCAGATTTAAGAGAGGGTAAATATGTTAGAATGATCTTCAAAAATCTTCTGAATCGCTGCATAGATTATCGCGTGCGTTATATGTTTGGTGTTGGAGACAAGGTAAGAACTAGGCTATACCGCCAGATATACATAAATATGGGTGTGGAAGGTGGCGTACATCCAACATTAGATATTCCGATGCGTAGAGAGTATGAAGGAAAAAAACGATATATAGTGTATGGCGATACAAAAAAATTCCATGTTCTACCGCATGACCCAAACGCAAAACGCCTGCTGTTCCCGCTTGGTGATTATGATTTTTCCGATCAAAAGCTATGGGTTAGCACTGCGCTGCATTAATTCTAATAGCTGCGAATCTATGTGAATATTTCTTGCTTTTGCATTTTTCATATTCACCTCCATCTTAATACGGCTACTTTCGTCAAGTACAAAGCCCATAACCCCACCACGCATAGTAAAACGCGGCGCACCGCTGATAGTTAAAGTATCGGCATTGCCAAGAGCCGTTATTATATTATCAACATCCCCCTCCGCAGAGGCAGGAATAAATAATATATCACAGCTGCCCATATCACGAATCGCGTCAAGCCGCTTCACCACAGGGAAGTTAGCTTCTGGGTGAGTGCTGGCGTATTTTTCCACTTGCTGACCAACACTTTCAGAAAAAGGAACTTTATCCTCTTCGTAATAGCAGATTTTTTTAACACTGCGCGGCGGCTCACCAAAGCTGATAAATTTCTGGATCTGAACGATATAAGTCGCCTTAATAGTTTCCGCACTAATATCCGCGCTGGCACTCGTCCCCACTGGCATAACCAGTAGCGGCACAAGCAACAGGAAATATCTAAATTTTATTTTTCTATACATAATAATATTTTTAGCAGATTAATAGCGGAAAGAAACTTTTGCGTACACAGCTCGCGGTATTTCATTTTGTGTTCCGTTCAGCGGCGCACCAAATTCAGCATGGTTATTATCCAGTAAATTTTGTCCGTCCAGTGATATTTCTATATTGTCGGTCGCTTTCCAAATAATTTGTGTGTCAAAACGGAAATACGCATCCACGCTTTGATTTGGCAGTTCGCCAACATAATAACCCGTGTTAATCAGGCGCACATCATGCGGAAGATATAATTGCGAACGCAGCATAAATTTATGGTGGGGCGCATCGCCTTCTTGCCCTTTGAAAAGAGTATCTTGGCTAATGCCCTTATCTAATAATAAATTTATATAGCTATAGTTGGCTTTTAAGTTCCAAATTGAAGTCGCGTCCCAAGTCGCACTAGTTTCAAAACCATAAGCCCGCCCAGAACCTAAAGTGCTAATTTCGAATGGCAGGTAGAAATTCCCCCCCCCCGCATCAACAGCGTCTAGCGGCTCATAAGTAGTAAGCCTACTGTAATTATTGATGAAAGCCGTGGAATCCAAAGTTAATTTCTGAATGGGCTTTACGCGGTAACCCACCTCATAAGCCACCAAATCTTCCGACTTCAGGTCTTTGTTATATTGCTGCTGCGCGATAAGCCCTGCTCCTAAAGGCTGAATGTTAAATTGCCAGCTTTCTTCGGCAATGCTCGGCGTGCGAACCGCGTGAGAAACCGCCGCCCAGATGGTTTGTTTGTCATCTGGGTAATATGATAACCGCGCACTTGGCTCTAAGGCAAAGCCGCTAAAGCTGTTATGCTCAAATTTACTGCCCAGCGTAAAATACATTTCTTGCGGAATAACGGCGTAAGTATCTTGCAAAAACGCGCTTAAGATAGTCTCGCTATTAATATCCCGAGCGATAGCAATTTGTGATGAACCTGTCATGTCAACGCTGATAAAGCGCGTATCCGCCCCCCACATAACGCTATGACGATCGCTAGCCTTCCAAGCGGTCTGATAGTCAAAATCAAAAGTGTATAAATTCTGTGTAAGGGAAAAATAATCTAAATGTTTGTAATCAATATAACTTTGAAAGGTAGATTGGAATTCATCATTATGTTTTTCGTCCCATTTCCCCAATATATTCATACCACGAGCATTAAATTCATCAGAAAACGAATCTAACCCGCTAGAGCTAGTGAAGGATGGGATTGATAAATATAAATCTGAACTATTAGAATAAGCATCCCCCTGCACAGTTATTTTGCGTGTGTCTGAAACATTAATGTCTGAACGAAAGCCGACCTTACCCATCTGCCAAGCATTATGACCGCTAGAACCATCGGTAACTAAAGGAGTTGAGGCGCGATCGGAAAATTCAGCGTAAGTGCGGTAGTAAGCATGTTCCCCGATCTTTCCGCCATAGCGAACATCTGTTACATTATGGTCTTGATTGCCCACCAAAGTGCTGGCATATAAACCTTGGGTAGCAGCCGAACTTTTCGTGATAATATTGATAATACCATTTACCGCATTAGCTCCCCACTGCGTCGCTCCGGGCCCACGAATAATCTCAATTCTATCAATATCTTCAAGCGGCATATTTTGCTCGTCCCAATATACCCCAGCAAATAGCGGCGTATAAACGCTACGACCATCAATTTGTACCAGTAATTTATTGGCAAACTGCCCGTTAAACCCGCGCGAGGAAATCGCCCAGCTATTAGACTCTGTTTGTGCCACATCCAATCCGGGAACGCCGCGCAACACTTCCGCCACGCTCGTTGCACCCGATGTTTTAATATCATCATTACTCACCACATAAATAGCGGCGGCGGCACGAAATGAATCCTCTGGCTTGCGCGAAACCGAGGTTACAATACTCCCCAAGCTTTCCAGCGAAAGAGTGCCGAGGTCATCAACCGCCCCTGCATCCGCAGCCAAAGCTGTACTTGGCAATACAAGGTTTGGCAACGCCATCACCCCACACATCAAATAGTAAAAAATAGATTTTTTCATATAAACCTCCAAAGCAACCTAATATCTTAATGGCAAAATCGCGCCATAACGACACAAGCAATAGCATAGGAGGAGTAAAGGAAAGATTAACTGGAATAAATAAATGCAAATTTAGAGATTTATTTTACATAATTCCCCGAAACTACGACATTTTTGCAACAGTATAGCAATCCCTTGTTTTTCAGCTAATAATATGCGATGACTATAATAAATAAGGGGGGCTTACTATGCACTGGCTATATCTTTTTGCGGCAATATTATCAGAGGTCGCTGGCACTATCTCCATGAAATATTCGTATGGTTTCAGTAAATTACTTCCTTCTGTGCTGCTTTTCGTGTTTTACGGAATGGCACTCGCATTCATCACCATTGCCCTGCGAAAAATTGACCTAAGCATCGCCTATACCATCTGGGCGGGAGTGGGCACAGCCATCATCGCCATCATCGGAATATTTTATTTCGGCGAGCAAGCCACCGCGCTAAAAATATTCTCCATCGCGCTGGTTATTTCTGGAGTCGTCGGGCTGAAGCTTTCCGCCTCTTAAATTTCCTCCACTGGCTGCAAAAAATCAAGTTTTCCTGCACTCACCATGCTTTCCAATGCTGGCAAAGTCACTGCATTTGCTTCGTTGAAATTTCCGACCATAACGCGGCGAAGGGCAGAAATATAGCCATAACACCCAAGTTCGCGCCCCATATCGCGAGCGAGTGAACGAATATATGTCCCTTTTCCGCAGTGACAGAGAAAATCGGTTACATTAGTGTCGCCCCCCACAATCTCCAAAGATACCACCGATACTTGCCGAGATTTTATTTCCACAGCTTGACCAGCGCGAGCAAGGGCATAAGCCCGCTTGCCGCCAAGTTTTATCGCGCTATAATTAGGCGGTGTTTGCATTATATCGCCCGTAAATTTGTGCAGAATTTCTTGGATTTCGGCGATGGTCGGGCGAGCATCAGAGCTTACAACCACCTGCCCTTCCGCATCGTCAGTTTCGCGCTCTTGCCCCCATGTTACGCTGAATTCGTAAGCCTTCTGCGCATCCATCATATACTGCACGGTCTTGGTCGCCTTGCCAAGTGCCAGCGGCAAAATTCCCGAGGCAAGGGGATCAAGCGTCCCCGCATGTCCAATTTTGATTTTTCTTTTTTCGTCTGTTTCGGCTCTTGGCAATTGGTAGAGCAGCCACTTCACCTTCGCCACCGCCGCCGCCGAACTCATCCCCACAGGCTTATCAAGATTTATCCAGCCGTTTATCATAATTTTATGGCATAGCTACAAATTTTGAATTCGGCAAAACTTCTAGGTGCTTCAGAAGATCTCTTTTTTCAAATGAATCTGGGCATTTTTCTACAGTTTCTTTGATTTCTTTTACTATTGGTTCTAAAATTACCCTATCTGCAAATAGATTATTTTCTTTTGCGTATTTATAGGCAAGTATTATACCACGAGCAGTATGAGATGTATCAACCTGTTCTGGATCTGAGGTAGTAAATTGCTGCAACAAGCCGATCCCCCTAAATGGCTGTTCTTCTTCCCATTTTGGGACTATTTTTGCTATCGGGTCAGCAATTTCTTGTTGGTTGAATAATTTTTCCAATTTTAAGCGCAAAATCCCTGCTGAAAAACGTTCTATAATAGCATCTGGAGCCATAGACTCCAGACGATCACTATCTGTTTCTAGAAATCCCCTATTCAAAATAATTGGGCTAGCCATAAGCATTCCTTGTTTTACAAATATTATGTTTCTGGTTTCAAATCTCGCTGTACTTCTGGTTTTTGCAGTAAGTTATTGATGCGCTGCGCTTCGTCATAAGATTCGTCAAGAGCGAAGAAAATTTTGGGTGCATGGCGCAGTTTTACGCGCTTGGAAACCAGATGGCGCAGCTCGGCGGAGGATTTTTTGAGGGCTTCCAGCAACCCCTCTTTATTCTTTCCCGCCAGCGGCATAACAAAGGCGGTAGCGTTTTTAAGGTCTGGGCTGACGCGCACCTCCGAAACCGTAATAGACGCGCCGAATAAATCCATAGAGTGAACCTCGCCGCGAATCAAAACATCCGCCAGCGCGTGGCGAATTTCCTCACCAACGCGAAGATTGCGCGGTGAGGTTGGTTTTTTGGAAAAATGTGATGTGTCTATTGTATCGTTCATAGTTGTCGGCAATCTAATTTATTGATTTATAAAATAAAATATTTAATTGGTTTATCTTTGCTGCAATGATATCAGTTATAAATTATGTAATAAAGACTATTGCATTCCAACTTACCATATGGTAAATTTTACTCATGAAACCAACTGAAAACAATTTAATCGTAAAATTCTGGAATCATCTGAAGATGGTTCTTGATGATATGATATATGCTGCTTTATAGGCAGCTTTTTGTGGCTAGGTGGCGAGGTCATATAATTGCATAGCCGCCATAATTATTGAATAAATAATTGTAATTCCTCCAGTTAAAATGAGCAGTCTTATGGCTGTTATTTTCCATTTTTCCATGCTGGGCTTAAAGTCAAACTGTATTTGTCTTGCCTGCCCATCTTCATAGCGAATATATTGTAACTCGGGCAGAGTTCCATAACTCAAAATCTCCAGTGCAAAAAATTCTTTAGATGCCAAAGAATCCATACACAGAACATGCTCTCCATCAGGTGTGAATTTTTCAGTATACAGAAGGCTAGGACTTAACTTGAAAAAATCTGGCTTTTTAAGATGCACAATTTCTATATTTTTAGCCTGTTTATAACCCATATTTTGCAATAGATAAGACTGGGTATGGATTGTGACATTCTGGCTTGTTATATGGTAACGAAAAGAATGAGGAAACCAGAATACCAACTTAGCTTTTGGCTCAAGAAATTTTAGGGCGTAAGTAACAATGCCACCAAATAACGCGGCGACCGCATATCCGATAAAAGCTTTTTCACCCTCCATACGCTAAACGCTCCTAGCTGTTTCTTCAATCTCGAAGGCTTCGATTTGATCATTCACGCGCATGTCTTCGTAATTCTCAAACGCCATACCGCACTCTAGCCCGCTTTTAACCTCTTTCACTTCATCTTTGAAGCGTTTTAGGGTTTTGAGCGTGCCTTCATGAATCACCACATTATCGCGCAGCAAGCGCACTTTCGCGCCGCGTTTGATGATGCCGTCAGTCACCATACAGCCAGCGATTTTGCCCGCCTTGCTGATATTGAAGACTTCACGGATTTGCGCGTAGCCGAGGAAATTTTCACGAAGCGCAGGCGATAGCATTCCTGATAGTGCCGCCTTCACATCATCCACCACATTATAAATAATTGAATAATAGCGTATATTCACTTTTTCTTTGGCAGCTAGTTCCTTCGCTTTTGGCGCAGCGCGAACATTAAAGGCGATAATCATCGCGCCCGTTGCCTTGGCAAGGGTTATGTCCGATTCGGTAATCGCGCCCACGCCACTATGCAGCACACGCACAGCGACCTCATCGCCTGAATATTTGCTGATAGAGCCAGCAATCGCCTCCACCGAGCCTTGCACATCGCCCTTGATGACCACCGCTAGTTCTTTTGCGTTAGTCCCAGCTGCTGCCCCAAACAAATTTTCCATGGTGCGGGCGGAAGAAATTACGCCTTGCTCGCGGATGCGTCGTTCGCGGTATTCGGCAATGTCGCGGGCAGTTTTTTCATTTTCCACAGCGGCAAACACATCGCCCGCTTCAGGCGCAAGATTCAAGCCCAAAATCACCACAGGCATCCCTGGAATGGCTTGTTTAAGCGCGTTGCCTTTATCGTCAATCAGTGTCCGCACGCGCCCATAAGCCGCACCCGCCACCACAATATCGCCAACTTTAAGTGTACCTTTTTGCACGAGAACAGTTGCCACCACGCCTTTTCCTTGGTCGAGCCGCGCTTCCACCACGATGCCCGCCGCTGCGCGGTTTGGATTAGCTTTTAGCTCCAGAACTTCGGCTTGCAGCAAGATAGTTTCCACCAGCTTGTCCAAATTCAGATTTGCTTTTGCCGAAACTTCCACCACCATCACATCGCCGCCGAATTCCTCAGGCACGAGGTCATATTGCATCAATTCCTGCTTAACCCGCGACGGATCAGCTGCTGGTTTATCAATTTTATTCACCGCCACCACAATCGGCACACCTGCCGCTTTCGCGTGGCTGATTGCCTCTTTGGTTTGCTCCATGATGCCGTCATCAGCCGCCACCACCAACACCACAATATCGGTGATTTTCGCGCCCCGCGCCCGCATCGCGGTGAAGGCTTCATGCCCTGGAGTATCAAGGAAGGTAACTTTTTGCCCGCCTTCAACTTCCACCTGATACGCGCCGATATGCTGGGTAATTCCGCCCGCTTCTTTCGCCACCACATCAGTTTTTCGTAGTGCGTCAAGCAGTGAGGTTTTACCATGATCCACATGCCCCATGATGGTCACAATAGGTGGGCGCGGCTGCAGATTTTCCTCAGCTTCCTGCTCATCCGATTTCAGCACATTTTCCACATCCCCCTCGGTAACGCGCTTGAATTTATGCCCGAATTCACCAACCACCAACTCCGCCGTGTCGGCATCAATGGTCTGGTTAGCAGTCGCCATAATCCCTAGTTTCATTAGGGTTTTAATAACATCAACTACGCGCTCTGCCATGCGGTTTGCCAGTTCGGCAACGGTAATCGCTTCTGGTATCACCACATCGCGGATGACTTTTTCACTCTCAACACTGCCGCCCATGGCTTTTTTAATGGCTTTTTCACGGGCGCGGCGGATAGAAGCAAGCGAGCGAACGCGCTGCTCTTCCATGCTTGAAAGTGCTTGATTTATATTTATTTTACCAGATGAACGGCGGTCATCCAGACCTTTTAGTTTAAGCTTGCCAGCCTTTTCCTTCTTTTCTGCTTCTTCAGATTGAACAGGAGTAGAGAAATTCGGCTTATTTACTGGTTTTGTCGTCGCAGCTGGCGGCGCAGCTTGCGCTTTTTCAACCTCCATAAACGCTGGCTTTTTAATCGGCGTAACGATCCCGTTCTTTGACGGAACAACAAAATCAGGCTTAGGAGCGGGCTTTGCAATTTTTATTTCTTTTGGCTCTTCAACCACAACTTCCGCTGGCTCTTCTATCGCTGGCTCTGGCTCTACAATTTTCGCATCACCACGCAGAACTCGCGCTTTTTCTTCCTCAATACGGCGTTCTTCGGCGCGAATCGCCTCTTCTTTCGCCCGCTCTTCCGCAAGCTTGAGCGCATTCAATCTGCCTTGGCGTTCCTCATTGGTCAAATGACGCATGGAGTCATCATCCGCCCCAAACATACTGCCCGCTTGCCGCACCTCAACCATTGAGCCAGCACCCGCCCCTTGCGTGAATGTACGGGTTTTACGCACTTCAACCGTCACCGACTTGGAGCGACCATGGGTAAAGTTTTGCTTCACCTTGCCGCTTTCCACAGTCTTCGTGAGCTGCAAACGGCTAGGGCTTGCAACTTTCAAGGTTTCTTTTTTAGAACTGTCTTTGTTTTCGGTCATGGCTGTTTTTATAGTTTAGTTAAATGTTAAAGGCTAGCAAAATCGCAGTGTCGGTGTCAGTGGTCTGTGTCGGTTATACATATTTCTGACACCGACAACCGACACCGACACAAAATCACTCCCAGCTCGCCCGCGCCGCCATAATTAGCTCGCCAGCTTCGTCCAAGTTCATTGAACCATTTGGCAAAATATCAAGCAATTCAGCCGAAGACAAATCAGCGAAATCATCAAGGGTAAGCACCTTGTTTTTGCCAAAATTTTCTAGCCATTCGTCTTTTAAGTTTGGATGCTCATTCACGAAGGTGATAAGCGAATCTTCCAGACCCAAAGCTTTTAATTTTGCAGATTTTTCTTGCTGTTTAGCTTCCAACCAGTTTTGTGCGCGGTTATGCAGCTCTTCAGCAACAGACTCGTCAAACCCTTCGATAGAAGCAAGGTCAGAAAGTGGAACAAACGCCACTTCTTCAATAGAGGTAAAGCCTTCAGTAACTAGCAAGTGTGCGATAACTTCTTCCACATCAAGAGCTTCAATAAACAGCGCGGAAAGCGTGTTGAATTCCTCGGCGCGGCGTTCAGATTCCACCGCTTCGGTAAGAATATCAATACTCCAACCAACAAGCTGCGAAGCAAGGCGAACATTCTGCCCGCGGCGACCAATCGCCAGTGACAGCTGGTCATCAGGCACAACAACTTCAATGCGCCCTTTGTTTTCGTCAATCACCACCTTGCTAACTTCCGCCGATGACAGCGCGTTCACCACAAAAGTTGCGGCATCTGGCGACCATGGCACAATATCAATTTTCTCGCCCTGCAATTCACCAACCACCGCTTGAACACGGCTGCCGCGCATCCCAACGCAAGAAAGCACAGGGTTGATGCTGGAATCCTTGGAAAGAACCGCGATTTTTGCTCTCGACCCTGGATCGCGTGCCACTGCCTTAATTTCAATAATTCCATCATAAATTTCAGGAACTTCCTGCGCAAATAGTTTCGCAAGGAAATCAGGGTGTGTGCGCGAAAGGAAAATCTGCGCCCCTGTTTTTTCGCGGCGGACATCAGCGATATAAGCGCGGATACGGTCACCAACGCGGAACAACTCGCGTGGGATTAGGTCATCGCGGCGAATAACCGCCTCGGTGCGCCCAAAATCCACCACCACATTGCCATATTCCACGCGCTTAACCACGCCGCTGATAATTTCGCCGATTTTGTCTTTGAATTCTTCAAATTGCTTGTCGCGCTCAGCATCCCGCACTTTTTGTAGCACCACCTGTTTCGCGGTTTGCGCGGCAACGCGCCCAAAATCAATCGGTGGCAACAAATCTTTAAGTTCATCGCCAAGCTCAAGGCTTTTATCCAGCTTTTTCGCCTGTGCTAGCGTCAGCTCGGTCACCTCATTTTCGACCACTTCCACCACCGTACGCACGCGGTAAAGCTTAATTTCGCCAGTCTTTTTGTCAATTTCCGCACGGATATTATGCTCATGTCCATATTTGCGCCGACCAGCCACCTGAATTGCTTGCTCCATCGCGTCAACCACCGCGTCCTTTGGCAAGCCTTTTTCACGCGCCACAGCATCCGCAATCTGAAGCAGCTCGGTGCTGCCATAAATCGGTTGCCCATACACAGGTTGCCCAGCAGCAGGTTTTTTGGCACTCATAATATTATCCTTTCGTTTATTCGTAGTTATCGTAGTTCGTAGACCGTAGTTAGTTATTTCTTTTATCTTTTTTAGGTTTGTTTTCAGCATCCTGCTTTTTCAGATACTTAGCAACCAAATCATCGGTCATCACCATCTTTGCAGTTTTTATATAGCTAAGCGGCAATTCAAATTTTCCTTCGGTGGTTTCTATGTTCACCATATCGCCAGAAATACCCAGCAAATTGCCGCGAAATCTTTTACGCCCGCCAACGGGAATCATGGTTTCCGCTTTTATTTCATTACCCGCAAAGCGCGAATAATCCTCGCGTTTTACTAGCGGTCGATCAATACCGGGGGAGCAAACTTCAAGGCTATACGCGCCAGAAATTGGCTCTTCAACATCCAGCAGGGCGGAAACTGTATTGGTTATTTCCACGCAGTCGTCGAAACCCATAATCCTATCATCCGCCCGTTCCGCCATGATAGACAGCGTTTTGCGCTTGCCGTCCATCAATTTCACCTGCACCAAATTATAGCCAAGCGCGGCAAGCGACGGCGATATAATTTGTTCTATGCGCGATAATGCGTCCATTGTATATTCCTTATAAACCGTACTTGTCATGCCAGCGAAGGCTGGCATCCATGCTTAGCAAATTGGCTATATATTTGCGGTATGGTATGGATACCGCACAAAAAACAACATTGTGGCGGTATGACAAAAAGGCAACAAAAAAGGCGGGTAAAACCCACCTTCTAGCCACCTCAGATTGTCATACAATACATAATTTCCCGCCTATTTCAAGCTTTTTATTCGCTTGTGGCGTTTTTTTCTATCATATATTCCAATTTGCGGACGGCAAGTTCTGCAAGTTGCTTTTGCGACGCACTGCGTGAGCCGATTACCGACACTTCCCGAAGGCTAGCTGGGTCAAAGGCGGTGGCTTTTACTGACTTGCCGATTGCCACAAACTCCACGATGTAGCCGCCAGCCGCCTGTCCGTCATTTTTTGTCACAGCTCTATATCGTTTTTCATGCTGGAATCCTTGCGTTTTTCCAGTTTTATTTTGGTGATTTGCATAGCCGATTTCTCCATCACCGTGCAGTCAAAACCGTGAATATGGAATTTCTCACCAACCGACGGAATAGTTTCCGCCTCATGAATAAGCAGACCAGCAATGGTCGAGGCGTCATCATCAGGCAATCTACAGCCAAGATGGCGGTTTAGGTCACGAAGCGTCACCCCACCATCAACCAGATAGGTGGTTTCGTCCAGCTTTTGAATATCGCTCACCACCTCATCATGCTCATCGTCAATATTACCAACGATTTCCTCAATAATATCCTCCAGCGTCACCATGCCTTGCCAACCGCCATATTCATCAACAACGAAAGCGAAATGTTGCCTTTTACTGCGAAACGCGAGCAGCTGGTCACGAAGAAAGGTAGTTTCAGGGATAAACCAAGGTTTCTTGCATATCGAAAGAATATCATCATTGGTTAGGGTTTCCTGCTTTTCACCCATGATTTTTATCAAATCTTTAACATGCAACACGCCAAGTATATTATCAGGCTCGCCGCGCCACAGAGGAATGCGGCTGTGCATAGTGGAAACGGCTCTTTTAATCAGCTCGCTGGCGGGCAAATCCGCATCCAAAGTCTCCACCTCCATGCGGTGTACCATTATGTCCTGCACCTCTATATCGTTGAGATCCAGAATACTGCCGAGCATATCGCGGTCTTGCTTAATCATCTTACCTTCGCGATGATGCAACTCAATTGTCCCGCGAATTACATCAGTTGCTGAAACTAAGCTATTGGTTTTATTAATATCAATACCGATAATTTTTAGAAGCACACGAATAAATATATGAATGCTATAGGTAATCGGCCAAAGAACCTTCACCAAAAATTGTAGAGGGGTAGCAAATATTAAAGAAACTTTTTCTGAATTTTGTATGGCATAAGTCTTTGGTAAAACTTCACTAAAAATCACAACCAAAAGCGTCATAATTACAGTTGCAACAATCAAACCACTGCCATCACCAAACAAACGAACAGAAAGGGTGGTGGCTATTGCCGAAGCAGCAATATTAACAGCATTATTGCCGAGCAAAACCGTGCCAATCATCGTCTCTTTTTCTTTACGCAAACGACTGACAATCGCCGCTTTCTTATTTCCGTCCATTACTAATTGATAAATACGAGCGCGGGAAACCGCCGTAAGAGCGGTCTCAGCAGATGAAAAGAACGCCGAAAACAGCAAACAAAGAAATATAGTTATACTATAAAAAATAATTTCATTATCCATGATTTGGGCAATATATTTGTAAAATATAAAAACTGCAAGAAAAATGACATTCGATATTTATCCCACTTGATATAGATCAAGTTTAGTATATCTAATGCGGGTATGATAAAATCGACGAACCTATCAAAAGAAGCCGCCAGTCCTCTGTCGCCTCACCTCGAAATGCTTAAGGGCTTGCCGTTGTTTGCGGGCGTGGACGCTGGGGCTTTGCGTGGTATTTTGCAATATGCCCGCGTCACCGACCATGAAAAAGGCGATATGATTTTCATGCAGGGCGAAAGAGCTACGCGCTTCTACATCATACTTGAAGGCTTTGTAAAACTGTTCAAGGGCAATGCTGATGGCGCAGAATCTATACTCCAAATCCTCACCACTGGAGAAATGCTACTAGAAACCGCTATTTTCAATGATGCCCCATTCCCAGTTAGTGCGCAGGCGGTGGATGGCGTAAAGCTGCTCTCTATACCCGCCACAATAATCCGCAAAAACATCGCCGATAACAAAGCATTAGCAAGTAATATGCTGGCGGAAGTCGCAGGGCGCAGCCAAGCACTCATCACCCAATTTGAGCAAGTGACCCTTAAAAATGCGGTGCAGCGCATTGGGTGGTTTTTGTTAAAACTGTCATTGCAAAACGGTGGAGGAGCTGGAGAAATAAAACTGCCCTATGATAAATCTTTAATCGCGGGCTATCTGGGCATGAAACCTGAGACTTTTTCGCGCACTTTGCAAATCTTAAAGGAACAGGGGGTGGATGTGGAGCGCGGAACAGTAAGCCTTACTAACGCTTTTGCCCTATGCGCCTATTGCGATACGGATCTTGCGACAAAATGCAGCCGCGCAGGCAGCGATGCCTGCCCCAACCCTGACTGCATATAGGTGATTTAGTCCCCATTTTGTCCTTCATGCCTCAAAAATAATTGGCGGATAAATGAGTGATTATTGCTGTTTTATGCCCCTAAAAGTACCGTTTTTTACTTTAAGTTCTTGAAATAACTATTTGATATTGCTTAATTCACCCTCGTAAAACCGCATAAAAAATTGCATTATTTTTTATTTCAATTTTTTTGATTTTTCCCACTTCCTGACCAATTTCACTTGTTATATTCTTGGGATATGCACCACAGAAAGGAAAATCATCAAATTATAGCTCTTACGAATAGTTAGTGATTATCGTCATTCCGCCGAAGGGCGGAATCTATGCCTTTCAACTGGCTATAACGCTTGTGGTTAGGCATGGATACCAGCCTCTCGCCGCGCTTCGCTATGGCGTAGCGGGTCGTGGTATTACAAAACGCTGCTAACTATTCGTTAATGACTATACCTAGTCAAACAATGCGCGGCTTATTACGAGGATCGTTTTTCTCTTTTTCGCGCTGAGAAAAACTTTTATCATCGGGAGAAATCTTATCATTTTCAGCAACATTTGAGCCACTGCTAACTGATGGTTTGCTGCGCTTATCACCACCGCCGCCGCCAGTTTGCGCCGCCATTGCTGCAAGTTTTGCATTATCCGCAAGCAAATTGCTTGCCTCACGGTTACTACTACGCAGTGCGCTGCCCGCTTGGCGCACGGCGGCAAGCGCATCTTTATTAAGGTTTATGCCAGCAATGCCTGTGTTTTGTTGTGTAGTTTCCTTGCTAGTCGCCTGCGTTTTTTGTGTACTGACTGGAACAACACCTTGTTGTTTTCTTTCTGGAACGGGGGTAGAACTCTGCCTAACCGCTTTATTTATAGCCATATCAGCATTCATTTTTTCTCGGCGCAGCCGACGGCGCACCATGCGTGCTGCTTCGATTCTATTTCTTGCCTGCTCTTGCTCGGCTCTTTGCGTAGTTTCATTTTTTTTATTGATTTCACCAGCGGCACTTTCCACGCCACCTTCCATGGATTTCATTATATTTGCAGTAGTTCTCTTTTCCGATTGATCACGCTTTACATTCTTTTCCTGCATCACAAAGCTTTGTTTTTTCTCAAGCGAGTTCGCCATGTTTTTTGGCAGTTCTTTCAGCACCATTTGTACCACACCATCCGCACAATCACCAACCGCACCATTCGCTCTTATAACTCGCGGATCGTTCATGATTGCTGGGCTTGATATTGCCGCTTGTGCGAGCAAATTCTTATACATATCAACCATCTCAGCAATTTTGCGAGCGAATGCCAGCTTCTCATTCGGTCTGCCCGTATCCACCGCATCTTCTATCGGGCGGTCGCTAAATACCATGTTTTTCAAGCGGCGCAGAATTTCCCGCGCTAGCTCGATTGATTCCTCGCGGGCTGGTTCTTCCAGTGTTTCAATGGAATATAATTCCCTTGCCGTTTGCTGAATTTTTTCGCTGATTTCAAGCAGCGCATCAATCGCCGAGCGGTCGCCAATTGGCTGGTTAAGCAAATGGGTGATGCCACTTTCCAAATCATCGAGCAATCGCTCCACGCTTTGCGCCTGCCGATAGTCCCATGCCTCGGGAATATTCTCTAACCTTGCATCCAGAGCATCCAGCGCAGGATGAGCATCTGGCAAAATTTCCAGCGTGTGGAGTGCTACGGAAAGAGCCAAACTGCCCACCGAAAAATTCGCGCCATCAATTGTATAATGGTTCAAGCGTTCAGGATTATTCAGTGATGCTAGCTTCACCTGCCCAGCATAAAATAATATCAAATCACTTAATGCGCTCGCCTTTGCCAATTGTTCGGGCAGATTGTCAAGGCGCAGCCACTCTTCCATATCCAGATTTAGCTCGCGCAAGTTCCGCAACAAGCGCAGATTTTTCCGCGCATTTTCAAACGAGTTTTCCTGCGTTGGTGGAGATAAATTCTCTGACACAACCAGAGAGTGCGCGACATCTAAGAGCGCGTTGGAAAGTGATAAAAATCTTGCGGAAATATTTTCCATAAATCGCTACTGCTGTGGTGCTGTCTCGGCTGGTTTTTCCGCGCCCTCTTCCGCAGCCGCTGTCCCCATCGCATAAACGCACAAATCCTCGAACGAAACATTATTTTCGATGGCGATTTTATGCAAGCGTTCGAAGCTGTCCATAACCTCCTGCGGAATTGTGCCGCCACGGATGGAAGAAAGCCACCAAGCCTGATGTTGCAGCGGGTGACGAGCTGGGTGCGGCTCACCCACATAAACATGAAACGGGTGCTTAACACCATTAAAATCGCAGGGTACGGTAAATCTTTTCATAGCCGTATTATAACAAAAAATGCCGAGAAATCAACCTTCAATCACGGCGAAATTGGCTATATTATTCACAACCTCGCGCAGTTTCGCCAACAAGCGCAGCCGTTGTTCACGCAAGCTTTTATCCTCGCAGTTCACCATAATCTTCTCAAAAAACGCATCCAGCGGAGCGCGAAGCATTGCCAATCGTTCCATGGCTTCTACAAAATTTTCCTGTTTTTTTAAGCTGTCCAGCTCGCCATAAGCTTTTTCTAACAGCTGCGCCAAAGCTTTTTCCTCTGGCTCTTGCAGCTTTGCTACCTCAAGCGCGGAGCTATAGCTAACAGCGTCTTTTTTCTCCTCCGCCGCCACGATATTCGCCGCGCGTTTATAAGCTGCCAGCAAATTCGCGCCGCTATCGCTGGTAATAAATTCCTGCAAGGCTTTAGCGCGGGCGACAAGGCGCACCAAATCGTCATCGCCATCAATAACCGCATTTACCACATCATGGCGGATATTTTGTTCTTTAAGCATAACTTTCAGGCGGTCAATAACGAATTCCAACAGCGAAGCCGTGACTTTTTCCACCGCATCTTCTGAAATATCCTCATAAGCCGTTTCACTAACCGACAGATATTTCCCGATTTTATGCTCGGCAAATTCTGGGTCATGCAGCTTGGCTTCAGTTTTTTGCACAAGTTTTTCATGCGCTTTGTGCAGTGCCACCGTTTTTGTCGGCTGGCAGGCAAAAATTGGCTTCAGATTCAGCCTAATGCCGTTTTCTAGTAAAATGCGAATGATGCCAAGCGCGGCGCGGCGCAGAGCAAACGGGTCTTTGCTGCCTGTTGGTTTTTCACCAATGGTGAACATGGAAATCAGCGTGTCCAGCTTGTCTGCCAGCGCAATACACACCGAAACTGGCGCGGTGGGAACGCTGTCGCCTGCGCCCGCTGGTTTATAATGGTCACGGATAGCATCCGCCACTTCCTGCGCCTCATTTTGCCCAGTAGCGTAATACCGCCCCATAATGCCTTGCAGTTCAGCAAATTCGCCAACCATCCCCGTTACTAAATCGGCTTTACAAAGTGTCGCTGCTCGCGCTACCAAGTCGCAATTCGTAAGTCGTAAGTCTTTAGCAATTAATAGTGCCAATGCTTTAATCCGCTCCACCTTCTCCGCCACTGTCCCGAGCTTGGCGTGGTAAGTCACGGTTTTTAAGCCCTCCGCCCATTCGGATAGTGGTTTTTTGCGGTCAGTATCCCAGAAAAACCGCGCATCAGCGAATCTTGCACGCAGTACTCGCTCATTTCCTGCGATTATCGCTTTCCCGCCATCTTCCGTTTTCATGTTGGAGGTAATCAAAAAATTCGCCGACAATGCGCCATCTGCATTTTGCAGAGCAAAATATTTTTGGTGCGAGCGCATCACCATGGTCAGGACTTCAGGCGGCAAATCCATAAATTTATCGTCAATTTTCCCGACCAGAACTTGCGGATATTCCACCAAGCCGACCACCTCTTCAAGTAGCACATCGTCTTTTTTAATGGTCAGATTTTTGAGTGCCGAAACCGCCTCCGCCTGCTTAAAAACCTCGCTTTTTCGCTTCTCTCTATCAGCAATCACAAAGGCTTTTTCTAGTGCAGTTTCATATTCATCTGGCGAATTTATAGTAATCGCTGCGGGAGCTAGGAAACGATGCCCGAAGGTGACATTTCCCGCTTTAATTCCTGCAAACTCCACAGGCACAATTTTACCATCAAATATACAAAGAATATTGTGCAATGGGCGCACCCAAGCCGTGCTGCCCGCGCCCCAGCGCATGGATTTCGGCCATGGAAATTTAGCAAGCGTTTCTTCCACAATATTTTTCAAAACTTCGGCGGTTGGCTTGCCCTTCTGATGAATACTCGCGAAATAAACGCCGTCGCGCTTTTCAAGTTGTTCAATAGTCAGATTATTTTTCTTGAGGAATCCGTTCAGAGCAGCTTCTGGCGCGTCCAGCTTCGGGCCTTTCAGCTCGGTGGTTATGTCAGGTTGGATGGCTGGCAGATTTTTAACTATAAGCGCAAGGCGGCGCGGAGTGGAGAAGGCTTGTCTAGCACTGACATTCAGCCCTTTTTGCAAGGAATTTTGCAAATGCGAAATGGCATCAACCTGCATCCGCGCAGGGATTTCTTCCGAAAACAACTCTAGTAAAAAATCAGCCATGCGCCAACCTCCATATTGTCACCCCGTTTTTATAACGGGGTCTGGATAATAAAGATAAAGAAAGACCAGATCCCGCAACAAGTGCGGGATGACAAGAATGAGAATTAAACATTTTCAACCACATTATTCTGTTCATCCATAATAAGCACAACGGGTTTATATGTCTTGGCTTCCTGTGCCTCAAAATGGGCATAAGCGATGATGATAACAATATCACCAACCTCAACCAGATGCGCCGCCGCGCCGTAGACACCGATATTTTTACTCCCCGCAGGTTCAGGAATAGCGTAGGTGGTGAAGCGTTTGCCGTTATTGACATTAAGCACATCCACCTGTTGCCCAGCAAGAATGCCCGTGCGGGCAAGAAGATCGCTGTCAATGCCAATTGAGCCGTTATAACTAAGTTCAGCGTGCGTAACCCGTGCGCGGTGTAGCTTGCTGTGAAGCATGGTGAGTATCATGCAAAAATTTCCTTCTTATTTTTTGATTTTAGAGAATCTATCGTGCCTTTTATGGTGGTGACGCAACTACCTGTTATCAGCGTGCGCTCGCCATCCAGCCGCACCAAAAGCTCACCGCGAGCGCGAGAAGCTTGCAATGCGCGAAAGCTGGTTTTGCCGAGTTTCTTTGCCCAATAAGGTGCGAGGAAAGTATGCGCCGAACCTGTCACTGGATCTTCCTCAATCCCCGCACTCGGCGCGAAAAAGCGCGAAGCAAAGTCATATTCCCCCGTATCTTTATTGGTGGTGACGATAACACCGCGAGCATTTAATTTTGCTAGTTTTTTCATGACAGGGCGGATGGCGATTAGCGTTTCAAAATCCGCCACCTCTACCAGATAATCGTCGCGGTTGCGCTCACAATTGGTGAATTCCACGCCCAGCGCAGCAAGTGCAGGGTCAGGCTTGGCGGTAACGCCAGCAAGAGTTGGAAAATCCAGCTCAATGCCTTTTTTTAGCACCCGCGCCTTAAGCTCACCACTCTTCGTTTGAAAGCTGATTACATCGCCAGTTTTCGCTTGCCCCGCCTGCACAAGAACATGAGCAGCGGCAAGAGTAGCGTGTCCGCACAGAGAAACTTCCATCGTCGGAGTGAACCAACGCAACAAGAATTTCAGCGGTGCTTTTTTCACCACAAACGCCGTTTCCGACAAATTCGCCCGCGCAGCAAGTAGCTGCAACCGCGTATCATCAGGAAATTCAGGCAGTAAATACACCGCCGCAGGGTTGCCACGAAAGGCAACAGGGGTAAAAGCGTCAATTATCCAGAGATTTGTTTGTGTCATATAAGCATCCAGCGACCGTCATACCGACGCAAGTCGGTATCCAGTTCTATTGTTAATCAAATTAATTAATATTTTCATATAAGTCATTCCAATTGGGATTTTGTTTTTCAATAAGCTCCAATTTCCATTTTCTTTGCCATTCTTTAAGTTGTTTTTCACGATAAATAGCTTCGTCTATTCTATCAAAACATTCAACATAAACCAGAATACGCACATTATATTTTTTAGTAAAACCTGCAACCAGCCCTTGTTTATGCTCAAAAACTCTGCGAGCAATATCGTTTGTAACTCCTATGTAAAGCGTACCATTTCTTTTACTCGCTAATATATAAACATAAGCACGCGTCATTAATTCTGGATACCGACTTTCGTCGGTATGACGACATCGCTCTTGGCGTAAGTTTCGCAACATCCCTTCGCCAATGCCCTAACTCTTGCAATATAGGAGGCGCGTTCGGTCACCGAGATAACGCCGCGGGCATCCAGCAAATTAAAACGGTGCGAGGCTTTTATACATTGGTCGTAAGCGGGTAGTGGCAGGCTTTTGGCGAGGAGAGAAAAACATTCCTTTTCCGCGTCTTCAAACTGGCGCAGCAATTGTTCCGTATCGGCAAATTCCAGATTATAAGCCGAAAACTCGCGCTCATTTTGCAAGAAAACTTCGCCGTAGCTCACGCCTGCGCCATTAAAATCCAAATCATAAACATTCTCAACGCCTTGAATATACATAGCGAGGCGTTCCAGCCCATAAGTAATTTCGCCAGAAACAGG
>SXGU01222324.1_pt1 | contig 21821 bp, 27 predicted proteins | sample 3174531 | NCBI WGS metagenome assembly SXGU01 (sample SAMN11356863, study PRJNA531348) | freshwater metagenome | isolation source: freshwater sample F1-140 | place: China: Fuxian Lake, Yuxi | collected 2017-12-25 | reverse complement strand
TTAATATTGAAGTAAATCCAGTTTTAGCAAATAATATAACAGTACTTTCAGCAACAAGTGGAAGTGAAATAGCTTCAGGATGGAAAGAAAAATCACATGGATTATTTAGTTATTTTTTGATGAAAGGCATTAAAGGAGATGCAGATAAAAATAATGATAAACAAATATCCATAAATGAATTGTATAATTTTATTCAATTAAATGTATCACAAACGGCAATATCAATTGATAGAGAACAAACTCCACAACTCCAAACAATTGAAGGAGAAAGAATTTTGGTAAAATAAATTTTTTGTTGTTGTAAAAATTGTTATTATTGTCGTTGAAAGAAAAAGGGATGAAAGATGTTTTTGTATTCCTTTTTTGATAGATAAAAAAATAAAAATAAAAAAGAGAAAACTTTACTTAGTATAAACTTTTTCTAAAAAAATTAAATTTTTTTTCAAAAATCCTTGATTATTTTAAAATAGCTTCATATATTTAAAAAAAAAATTAGAATGTTTGAGAATATTTCAAATTTTAGTTTTGATGATGCTTCGCAAGAAGAAGTAATAAAACCAAAGTTTATTGAGTTTGGTTCATTTAACCAAATTCAAAAAACTGCTTCAATAAATGTTTCAGGAAATTTAATAAAATCAAAAGAATTTCAAGTTGGAAACAAAATAGAAGTTCGTTCAGAAGATAGTGATCAACCAACTATAGTTATACGAAAATCGGGAGAAAATGTTGATTCTATTGAGTTTTCATGTAAATGTGGAAGAGCTTCATCTGTACATATGAAGTATGATAATGACTAATTTTAGCCATTATTAGCCAAAAAATAAAATATTTATTGCAAAAATCCACAAATTTAGGTAATTATTGTGTTATGGCATAAATTATGCTATAAATATTTAAGTTATATTTTTAAATAAATTAAAATCTTTTATTTTATGATTTTTAATAAAACAAATGTTCCTCTCTTAAGCAAAGCACTTGACGCGTATAATTTGCGACATAAAGTTGTTGCCAATAATATCGCAAACTTAAATACAAGTGGTTATGGTGCGAAAGTCGTAAACTTTGAAGAGTATTTGAGCGGTTCAATAAATGCAAGTTCAGGTGAAATGCAAGCAAACTCAAATCATTTTCAAATTGGTGGAGCAAATGGAAACAATTTTCCTGAACCTAAAGTTGTGGATTCTGATTTAGAAGTTTTAGCAAGTGGAGTAAATAATGTTGATATAGATAGTGAAATGGCAGAACTTGCAAAGAACCAAATTAGATTCCGTTTTGCTTCAAGAATGTTAGCAGATATTTTTAGAAATGTTCAAAAAAGTATAAGAGGTAATGTATGAAAATTAGTAAATTATTTTCTGAACTTGATATGAGTTCAATTGGAATGTCGCTTCAAAGAAGAAGAATGAATGTGATTTCTGAAAATTTATCAAATGCTGAAAACACTCGTTCAGCAGATGGTTCTTATTACAAAAGAAAAATTTCTGTTCCAAATGCAAATATAACATCTCAGTTTTCAGGAATATTATCAAACGCAAAACTCACACTTGCTCAAACCGATAATAAACATATTGCAGTTGCTCAACAACCACTCAAATCTTCAACAGTTGATATTGGAAACGATATTGCAGAAGTTGTAGAAGATAATTCTCCTCCAAAAATGGTTTATGATCCTTCTCATCCAGATGCAAACGAAGAAGGTTATGTTGAAATGCCAAATGTGAATTTGTTTAGTGAAATGGTGGATATGCTTGCAACCTCTAAATCATTTGAAGCAAACGTTGTTGCAATAAACGCAGCAAAAAATATGGCAAAAGATTCGTTAGATATTTAAAAACTTAAAACACAAACACTATGTCTATAATTCAAGATTTAGGAAGTGTTTCATCAATTGGTGGAATACAACAATCTCAAAAAAACTCACTTACATCTTCATTTGAAAATGTTTTGGGAAGTGCAATAAATGATGTGAATAAATTACAAACAGAAGCAAGTATAGCAGTTGAAAAATTTGTAAGTGGAGAAGCAAATAGTATTCATGAAGTTATGATAGCAGTTGAAAAAGCAAAGACAAGTTTTGAACTTTTAATGGAAGTTAGAAACAAAGCTTTGGATATGTATCGTGAACTTATGAAAGTGCAAATTTAATAAAATTTTTATACAATGGATTTCATAAATAATTTATCTCAACAGTCAAAAGGTTTTTTTGGAAAACTTTCGGCAAATCAGAAAGCTCTATTTGGAGTAGTTGGACTTGCTGTATTTGTAGCAATATTGTGGCTTACATTTACTTCTACTTCATATGAACTTTTGTTTAGCAATTTAAATCCTCAAGATGCAAACGCAATTGTAAAAAAACTTCAAGAAAAAAGTATTCCATACAAATTGGAAGAAAGTGAAACTGCAATATATGTTCCCAAAGAAAGTGTTTATGAGTTGCGACTTTCTATGGCGGGAGATGGAGTTTTAAGTTCAAGCGTTGTTGGTTATGAAATTTTTGATAGACAAAGTATAGGTGTTTCTGACCAAGTTCAAAAATCAAATATGCGGAGAGCACTTGAAGGAGAACTCACTCGCACAATTCTTCAAATACAAAATATACAAGCAGCAAGAGTTCATATTGTACTTCCTGAAAAAAGATTATTTAGTGAAGACCAAAAGCAGTCAACAGCATCAGTTTGGTTGAAAACAAAATCTCCATTGAGTGAAGAGGTTTCACAAGGAATTGCCCATTTAGTTGCAAGTAGCGTAGAAGGTTTAGAAGCATCAAATGTAAAAATATTTGATCAAAGAGGAGTAATTCGATCTTCTATTCGTCAATCAAGTACGGTTTCTGGAATGATTGCAACAAATGTGGATTTACAAAGAACAGTTGAAAAACAATATGTGGATAAAATTCAAGGAATGTTAGATGCTCAATTTGGACCAATGAATTCTTATACTGAGGTTTCTGTGGAAATGGATTTTCGTCAAAATAATAAAACACAGGAAGTATTTGATCCTGAAGATCAAGTTGTAAGAAGTGAACAAATTACTGAGCAAAATAATTTTTCAGCTGATACATCTACAACTGCTGCAAGAAATAATAAAGGTACAAGTGTAAGCACAATTACAAACTATGAAATTGGAAAAACCATTGAAAATACAGTTTCAAATGGTGGTGATATAAAAAAAATAACAATAAGTGTGAGTGTAAATGGGAGATATGAAGATAGTATTGATGCTCAAGGAAATGCTGTTGTAGATGAAGACGATAATTCTATTAAAGTTTATATACCAAAAACTAGTGAGGAATTATATAGTATTGGAGAACTTGTAAAAAAGGCGGTTGGGTTTTCTGATGAAAGAAAAGATGAAATTGCTGTAATTGGAATGAGATTTTTTGCAACGGGAGATGAATTAACTGAAAAAGAAGAAGGTAAAGTTGAGTTTTGGAAGTGGTGTATGGAAAAACTCAAAGATCCAAGTAGTTATTTGATGTTGATTTTAATGGTATTTTCATTGTTTTTCTTATGGAGATTATCGCGTCGAATTCATTTCAATAAAGAGCTTGAGGCAGCTGTTGCTCTTCAAGCATCTGTTAAAAAATCACGCACTCGTGCTGAAGTACTTGCAGGAGTTCAAGCAGCAGTTGGTGGAATTTCTATGACTCAAGTTGAAGAAGTAAATGAAGAGGAAAAAAGAGCTCAAGATGAAACTCGTGAAAAAGTAAAAACATTTTTTAAAGAAAAACCAGATGATGCTGCAAATTTATTAAAAGGATTAGTCAATGAAGGTGAATAAACTTTACGTTTTATGGCAAATGTAACTACAAAAAAAACAGATAAACAAGAAAAACTTTCAGGAGCCAGAAGGGCTGCAATGGTAATACTTTCTGTGGAGATGGAATCGGCATCCAATGTAATGTCGCGGATGAATACCGAAGAAGTTGAAAAAATAACTTCTGAAATTAGTAATATCAAATCAGCACCTGCAAAAGTTGTGGCTTTTGCACTTGAAGAATTTAAACAGCTTGCAACTGCACAAGAATATGTCATTGAAGGAGGTTCTGAATATGCGGGAAAACTTTTGGAAAGTTCTCTTGGTTTTTTGAAAGCAACTGAAATTTTAGAAAGAGTTAAAACAAAAAATCAACCAGGAACATCTCGTGGATTTAGTATTTTGAAAAAAATAGATAGTACTCAACTTTCAAATTTCTTAAAAAAAGAACACCCTCAAACAATTGCAATTGTTTTATCACAACTTCCTCCTGAAAATGTTTCTCAAGTTATTTTGAATTTTGAGGATGCTCTTCGTTCAGATGTTGTGTATAGAATGGCAACACTTGGAAAAGTTTCTCCTGCATTGATTGCCGAACTTGAAGAAGTAATTGGAGGAATTGCTGAAACCGAATTGACAACAAATCTAAGTACATCAGGTGGAGTTCGTTCAGTTGCAACATTGCTAAACAAATGTACGGGACAAATTGCAAAAGTAGTTTTAGAAAACATTGAAAAGAAAGACCAAAGTATATCAGCAGAAATTAAAAAGTTGATGCTCTTATTTGAAGATTTGATTTTTGTAGATGATAGAGGAATTCAAAGAATTTTACGAGATATTGATAGAAAAGATTTAGCAATTTCACTCAAAGTTTCTGACGAAAGGTTAAAAACTAAATTTTTCACAAATATGTCAGAAGGTATGCGACAACTTGTAAAGGAAGAACTTGACTATATGGGACCAATGCGATTGAGAGAAGTTCAAGAAGCACAATCTAGAGTAATTGATAAAGTGAAAGAACTTGAAGAAAGAGGTGAAGTTTATATTCAAGGTCGTGGTGGAAGCGAAGAAACTTTTGTTTAAAAATTTTGATAATCTAAGTAATTGAGTAGTAAAATAAAAAAAATGAATGTCTGAAATAGTAAGAACAAAAAAATCTGTTGTCAGTTTTTCAGTTTCTCATAAGTCGGGAAATTCAGGAAATTTTGAATACCCAAGTTTTGGAACTGAAGAAACTCATAACAATAATTCTGTTCAAAATTCAGCTGTTAAGATTTCTCAAAAACTTCAAGAGGAATATGATCGTGGTTTTAGTGATGCAAAATCTCAACTTGAAAGTGAAATGCTCCAAGTAAATGAGCAAAAAATAAAAACTAAAACTCAACAAATTGATGCATTTATTTCCAATCTTACAAAAGAGTTACAAAATTTTAAAAATAAAACTGAACAACTTCTCCCAAAATATGCAATTGCAATTGCGGAAAAAGTTATCAAACAACAAGTTGAAACTTCAAACAAAATAATTTTATCGCAAATCAACGAAGCAGTTCGTAGAATTGTTGGAGCAGATAAAATTAGAATTCGCCTAAATCCACTTGATGAAATAAATGTTCGTGAAGCAAAAGGAAATGTTGTAGAAGGAGTAGATTCAATTCGTGAAATTATTATTGAAGCAGATGAAAAAATTGAACGTGGTGGTTGTATTATTGAAAGTGAAATGGGAAATGTAGATGCAAAAATTTCTACACAACTTAATCAAATTGAAAACGCATTTGAATAATGTTTGAAAATTCAATTGACATAAATAATGATATTAGTGTAAATGAGTTTTATTCAAAGCTCAACAATGTTGATTTGTTCAAAGTCAATGGAAGAGTTGTGCAAGTTATTGGTTTAATCATAGAATCTATTGGTCCAAATTGTCATTTGGGAGAAATCTGTGTTGTAAAATCACACGAAGGAGAAGATATTTGCTTAGCAGAAGTTGTGGGATTTAGAGACAATAGAGTTTTGTCAATGAAATTAGGTGGAAGTTCAAAAATTAGTCCCGGAAGTGAAATTGTTGCAACAGGAAAATCTTTTTCTGTTCCTGTTGGAAAAAAACTTCTTGGAAGAATCATTGACGGATTAGGAAATCCAATTGATGGAAAAGGTCCAATTGAATATGAAGAAATTCGTTCAATTTATGCTCCTCCTCCAAATCCTTTGACTCGTAAAAGAATAACTGAAAGTATTTCAACAGGAATTCGTTCTATTGATACACTTTTAACTTGTGGAAAAGGTCAAAGAGTTGGAATTTTTTCTGCAAGTGGAGTTGGAAAAAGTGTAACTCTTGGAATGATTGCACGAAATACAACTGCTCAAGTAAATGTAATTGCTTTGATTGGTGAAAGAGGAAGAGAAGTTAGAGATTTTATTGAAGGTGAATTAAAAGAAGGATTGAATCATTCTGTTGTTATTGTTGCTACAAGCGATCAAGAAGCACTTGTGAGATTAAAGGCCTCATTTGTTGCAACAACAATTGCTGAATATTTTCGTGATAAAGAAATGAGTGTGATGCTTTTATTTGATTCTGTTACAAGAATTGCAACTGCACAAAGAGAAGTTGGTCTTGCAATTGGAGAACCACCAACGACAAAAGGTTATACTCCATCTGTGTTTGCACTTCTTCCAAAAATTTTGGAACGTGCAGGAAATTCTGATAAAGGAAGCATAACAGGAATGTATACAGTGCTTGTAGAAGGAGATGATATGAATGAACCAGTTGCGGACAATGTTCGTGCTATATTAGATGGTCATATTGTTTTATCTCGCAAACTTGCCTCAAGTGGTCAATATCCCGCAGTTGATGTTTTGCAAAGTATTAGTCGTGTGATTTCTTCAATCACAACTACTGAACATCGTCTTGCAATTCAAAGATTTTTAGAACTTATGGCAACATATAAAGATGCAGAAGATTTAGTAAACATTGGTGCTTATGTGAAAGGAAGTAATTCTAAAATTGATAAATCGCTTGCAAATATAGATGTAATGAAAAGTTTTTTGAAACAAAATTCTTCTGAGAAAACTGATTTTCAACAAAGTGTGAAAAAATTGATAGATATGATGAATGCTGCATATAAAAATGTAAACTAAGATGAAGAATAATAATTTAGAATTTCGTTTACAAACTGTTTTGAATGTTGTTGAACATCAAGAAAATGTTTTGAAAAACGATTTGTTTAAAATAAGACAACAAAAAAACGAAGAAGAAAATCTTCTTATGGTTTTATATGACGAAAAAGAAAACGCAGTATATGAGAATTCAATTACTCAAAGAGCAAATGTTTGTGATTTTCAAGTGAATGTATCATTTATAAATTCTATTTCAAATAAAATTGAAACACAAGAAAAAAAAATAGAAGAAATTTTAACCCAAGAAAGTTCTACTCGTGGAAAACTTGTAGATAAAAGAAAATCAAAACATATGCTTGAAATATTGCAAAAAACACACGAAGAAAAAATTCAGAAAGAACAAGATATAAAATTACAGAAAACAATTGATGAATTGGCAATTAGTAAAAGAGGACTTGTAAAGTGAAACCAAAACTTTTGATAATAATAATTTTGTCCGTTGTATTGCTTGGTGGTGGTGGATATTTTGGATATGTATATTTTTTTCAACAAGAAGAAGTGCAATCTATTATTGAAGAAAAACCAGATACAACTGCTTTTATTGTAGATACAAATTTTGTGGATACTACAAAAAAACAAGTTAAAAATAAATTAAAATCAGCTTTGCCACAGAAAGTAGATGTTTCAGAACAACAAGTAACGGATGTTTCTGCGGGCATTATCTCAGAAAATGTAGATACTTTAAGTGCAGAAGAAATTCAAAAAAGAGTTGCAATGTATGAAAAACTTAAACCAGAAACTATCGTAAAAATTCTTACACAAGAAGAAGATGACGAAAAAGTAATGGAAATTATTTATGCTTTGAAAAAAAGAATCGCTGTAAAGGTGATTGAAAAATTACCTCCTGAAAGAGCCAAAAAAATTTTAAGCTTTTATCCAATGGAGTAAAAAATGCAAATAAATTTTCTTACAAAAATTTTTGGAATAAAAGATCTTTCAACTGAAAATGTTAATGAAAAAAATAAAGTTGAAACATTTTTGAATTTGTTTTTCAATTCTATAGGAAAAATTGATGGTTCTTCTCAAAAAAAATCAGAAGAACAAATTCTGTTTAGTTTAGATGAAAAGAAAGTTGATAGTGAAATATCACAAATAGAAAGTTTTCAAACACAAAACTTAAACAACTTCTATTTTCCACAAGAAAAAATTATAGTAGAGAAAAATGTTTCAGGAAGTGAATCAAAAATTTCCGAAATAAATATTGATGAATCTATAATTCAAACAGAAACAAAAAAACTAGAAAATATAGTAACAAAAGTTTTTGGAGAAGAAGTAAATGAGACGAAACCAAATTTGGAAAAAATAAAAATTTCAGAAATTGTATCAGACGTTTTTGAAGATACAACAAACGAAGTGAAATTAAATTTGGAGAAATCGGAAGTTAAAATGGAACCAAAAATTTTAGAAGAGAAAGTTATTGAAGAAAAAACTGTGGAAAATAAATTTGATATTGCGGAATTAGATTCTAAAGAATCAGAAGTTAAAGTGGAAGTTTCTACTGATGATGAAAATTTATCTAAAAATAAATCTCAAAATGAAACTTCAGAAGATAAAAACTTAAAACCACAAGACAAAAATTTTGGAAAAAGTGAATTTGTAAATTCAAATATCACAAATACTGATTTTACAAATAGTTCTGAAAAAATAATTTTAAAAACTCAAAATCAATTTACTCAAACACAAACTCCAACATACTCAAGTGTTTTGAATGAAGAATGGACAAAACAAACTGTTGAGAACATCGGAAAATCAATTGACGCTACTTTCAAAATGCAAAATCATGATGCTGAAATTCATCTAAAACTTCATCCTGAAAATTTGGGTGAAATTGTTTTGGATGTAAAATCTGAAAATGGGATTTTATCTACTTCAATAAAAGTTTCATCTTCAGAAGTCAAAAATGCATTAGAAAGTAATTTGCTCGTGCTTCAAGATGCTTTATCAAGTCGTGGAATTGAAATGAAAAAAATTGAAATTTTTGAAAATGAATTTAATAATCAAAAAAATAATTCTCAAGAAAATCAATTTCAAGATCAATCACAACAAGATGAACATTTTGATGAAAAAAGACAAGAAAAATTTATCCGATATTTCGGATATAATACAATAGAAAAAACAATTTAATATTATGCCAAAACAAATTGTCATATCCCCAAATCTTCCAATTCCCGGTTCAACTCCACAACCTGTTGCAGGTGCTATGGGAAAGGAAGATTTTCTTAAACTTTTGGTTGGACAATTGAAAAATCAAGATCCATTAAATCCTATGAAAGGAACTGAATTTGCTGCACAACTTGCTCAATTCAGTGGTCTTGAACAATTGCAAAATATGAACGATAACTTAACTGAAAGTTTAGGCACAAACTATATTTTGACTTCTTCTATAAATAACGCTTTGGCGTCTAATTTCGTTGGCAAAGATGTTCGTGCTTCTGCAAATGAATTTCATTGGGAAGGCGGAAGTGGAATGCGATTTGGTTATTATTTGAATAGTGATAAAGCATCAAAATGTGATATCAAAGTTTATGATCAAGATAATAACTTAATTCGTACTTTGCGTGGTAGCTTAAATGATAGTGAAAACATTATCGTTTGGGACGGAAAAGATGAACAAGGTGGAATTGTAGATGAAGGTATATATAGATTTGAAGTTGATGCTCGCGACAAGGATTCAAGAAAAGTGGCAACAACTCCATTTATGTTTGGAAAAGTTCTTGGTGTGAGATATGATTCTACAGGAACTGTTTTCATAGTTGATGGAGTGGCAGTTAAATTGTCTGAAATTATGGAAGTTTTTTCAACGGGAGGATAATTATTATGTCAGAAATTCCAATTATAAACGGTGTTCAACCTCCATTTATGCCAATTGGTGGGATTGAATTACTTCGCAATGATGGTGTTTCTACAAATGAATTCGTTGAAAATAAAGAATCCAAATTTCAGACAATTTTGAACAAAGAATTGCATGAAGTAAAATTTTCTAAACATGCTTTGGAAAGAATGAAATCAAGAAACATAAATCTTTCAGAAAGTGATGTTGAGAAACTTGAAAATGCAGTTTCAAAAGCAGAAGAAAAAGGTTCATATGAATCGCTTGTAGTTTTGAATGATTTCGCTTTGGTTGTTAGTGTAAAAAATAGAACTGTGATAACAGCTGTTGATTCTCTTTCATCGCAAAATATTTTTACTAACATTGATAGTGCAATTTTTATTTAATTAATTAATAACAAAATGAAACTGGACCTCGAAAGAGGAGGTTTCATCGGTTGAAATGATTGACAGATTTTCAACCAATTTTTATAGAAAAAAAGAAAGGTAAATATTATGTCATTTATAAGAGCGTTGTTCTCTGGTGTCTCCGGACTCAAAGGACATCAAACGATGATGGATGTTATTGGTAATAACATCGCAAACATAAACACGGTTGGTTTCAAAGCAGGACGTGCAACTTTTGCAGACACATTTTCACAATCACTACAACATGCCACTTCTTCTGATAGTGAAACAAGAGGTGGTGCAAATCCAATTCAAGTTGGACTTGGAAGTGGTATTGGTTCAATAGATAATTTATTTGCACAAGGAAATATGCAATCTACTGGTCTTAATACTGATCTTGCAGTTGAAGGAAAAGGATTATTTGCTGTAAGAAATGGAAATGAATTATATTATTCACGTGCTGGAAATTTTTCGCTTGATTCACAAGGAAAATTGATTCACTCAGCAAGTGGTTCTATACTTCAAGGTATGATTGCTGATCAGTTTGGACTATTTCCAAATGGAACTAATGTTGTTGATGGGATTATTCCTGGAGAAGATCTTGATGATGTTGTAATAAATCCATCACAAAATTTGCAAGCAAAACAAACATCAACTATTGTGTTTGACGGAAATTTGGATATGAATGCTGCACTTGATTCCACAATTACAACTACAACTCCAATTTTTGATTCAATGGGGAATCAATGGAACTTGACAGTTCTTCTCACTAAAACAACAGCGGCAAGTGATGGTGGTCAACAAACTTGGACTGTAAGTGTTGTAAATGCAACTCGTGAAACAGATGATCCAGCTGCCACAGTAGCTGGAAGATACCAATTGGATATTGGCGAAGATAGAGATATTATTTTCAATGAAGATGGTTCAATAAACGATGATGGATGGGATCAAACAGATCCAGATGATGTACTTGAAATTGATTTCAATGAGTTTGGTGCTGGAACAATGAAATTAAAATTTTCATTTGGAACTGAAAATACTGATAGCTTTGATGCAGCAGATCCTGCAACTTGGGGACCATATGACGGAGTTACTGGTTTTGCGGGAACAACATCATTTGGAGCAAAAGAGCAAGATGGTTATACATCAGGAGTTTTGGACGACTTTTTCATTGATACTTTTGGAAAAGTTGTTGGAAAATTTTCCAACGGTCAAACTCAAACACTTGCTCAAGTTATACTTGCCAATTTTGATAATGAAACAGGACTTGATAAACTTGGTTCAAATCTTTTTGCTCAAACAAGTAATTCTGGCGATCCAACTTTTGGTGCTGCTGGAGTTGCTTCTTCTGCAAAAATTCATGGTGGAACTCTTGAACAATCAAATGTAGATTTGACTGAAGAATTTACAAATCTAATTGTTGCTCAAAGAGGATTTCAAGCAAATGCTAAAATCATTACCACAAGTGATGAAATGATTCAAGATTTGTTGAACGTGAAAAGATAATTCTTAATTTAAAAGTGGCTTATTTTTAATTTCAAAAATGAGCCACTTTTTAAAGATAGCAAAATGATAGAAGTGACACGATTTAATGGGAGCAATATTATCATAAATTGTGAACAAATTGAATTTGTAGAGGAAACTCCTGATACTGCTATTCATTTATTGAATGGAAAAGTTTTTATAGTAAAAGAAAGTTCAGAAGAAATAATAAAAAAAGTAGTTGAATATAAACAAGAAATAAATAAAATTGAAAGAGTTGAATAAAAATGTGGGTTATAGTTATTGTAGTTGTTTTGGTTTTAAGTGGTTGTAAATCAGAAAAAAATCCAGAAAATAAAGTAGAACAAGTTCAAGTAGAAAAGAAACAAGAAAGTTTTAAGATGTCAAATAAGTTTCAAATAAATGTGATGAGTGACAATAACACTTCCTATCTTTATGTTTTGGAAGTTGCATTCGAAACGGAGGGAATTCAAAAGAATAGTTTTCCTGAACTTGAAGATAAATTTTCAGATATAATCAATACAACATTGTCTTCAAAAACACATGAAGCATTGAGTTTAGATAAAGATCGTTCGTTATTAAAAAACGAACTTAAAGGGAAATTGAATACAGTTATTTCAAATGGAAAAATAGTTGATGTATTATTTCCGAAATTTGTTTTTCAACAGTTTAATTAAAAATTAAATAAAAAAGTTGTGCCAGAAATTTTATCAAAACAAGAAATAGATAGTTTGCTTGGAACTATTGCAAGTAGTGGTCAAAATGTTTCAGAAAGCGGAAAACCATCATCACCATCTTTTGAAAAAATAAAAACTTCATTTGATGAGGAAGATAAATCAATTGAATCTTTTGATTTTCGACTTCCACAAAAGCTATCAGATGATCATTTGCGAGTACTTCGTGCAGTTCACGAAAATTTCGCAGATGCATATAAAACATATTTGGTTTCAAGTTTGCAAATGATGGTTTCAATTAATTTGCAAAACATTGAACAAGTTCGCTATAATGAATATGTTTGTGGAAATACTTTTTCAAGATGTCTTTATATTTTTAGAATTGAAGAAAGTAGTTCTTATGCAGTATTAGAATTTTCCAATGGCCTTATGTCTGCTTTGGTTGATAGATTGTTAGGAGGAGGTACGTTATCAGAATCATTTTTAGACGCATCACATTTTGATAGATCTCTTACCAAAGTGGAGCAAAGTATTGTGAAAAAATTTTCTCAAAAAGCATTATCTGATTTACAAAATTCATGGAGACGACTTTCACCACTTACTTTCCGTTTAGAGCGATTTGAAAGTAAAAGTGATTTTGCTCAAGTTACTTCTTCAAATGAAATTGTAAGTGTATTCACATTTGATGTTGCAATTGGAGATAAACATTATATGATGAGTGTTTGTTTTCCAGCTCCATCTATAAAAAGTGTTTTAGAAAAATTAGAAGGCGAATCTAAATTTCAATTTAAATCTCATGAGAGAGACTCTTGGAAACCAACGATTTCTAAAAACCTATTACCAACTGATGTAAATATTTCAGTTCGTCTTGGACAAGCACTTCTTTCCATTCAAGAACTTTTAAATGTTGAAGTTGGAGATGTACTTAAATTGAATTCTAAAATAACGGATGAAGTAAAAATTTTAGTTAATGGAAAAGAAAAATTTTTAGGAAAAGCAGGTGTAAATAATGATACAGTTGCAGTTAAGGTTACACAAAAAAATTTTAATGAACAAAATAAATAATCAATAATTCTAAAATAAAAAATAATTATGGCACATAGTCGTTTTGCAGCAAATGAATCAATGGGTCCATCATCAATGGATGATTCAGATTTAGAGATGAGTAAAAATGAGGAAGTATTTTCAACGGAATCTCCTTTTGCATCTCCTGAATCTGAAGGAAAAAAAGAAATAAACTTAGAACTTCTTCTTGATTTAAAACTTCCACTCAATGTGGAACTTGGAAGAACTTCTATGCAAATAAAAGATGTTTTGGAGCTTGAGCAAGGTTCAGTTATTGAATTAGATAAAAATGCAAGTGATCCTATTGATATTTGGATTAACGGCAAAAAAATTGCTGAAGGTGAAGTCGTTGTAGTTGATAAGCATTTTGGTGTTCGTGTAACTAATCTTGTGAGTACTCAAGAGAGAGTTAAAAGTTTAGGAAAATAAAATGGATTTTTGGACTATTTTTAGAACAATTGGTGCTCTATTGTTAGTTTTGGGTTTAATGGTTGCAGTTGTTTTTTTACTCAAAAAATTTATGTTCCAAAATAGTTTTTTTCCAAACTCAAATGTTGAAATGAAAATCATTAGCACACTTCCACTTCAACAACGAAAATCAATTTATTTGGTTAAAGTTGCAAGTAAATTTTTGGTAATTGGAGTGAGTGAAAACGCAATTTCTTTTTTATCTGAAATAAATGATGAAAACATTTCAAATGTAGTTGAAAACAAAAATATAAATAAAAAATTTTCAGAATATTTTATAGAATCTCTTGGATTTACAAAACACAAGAAGAAAGTTACCGAAGTTGAAAAAGAAAATTTGCAATGAAATTTTTAAAAAATAAAAAATATATTTTATTATTGTGTTTCTTGGTTTTTGTTCCAACAATGTTTGCCCAAGAAACTCCACTTCCGTTTCCAAAAATTGGAATTGATATTGGGAAATCTTCCAAACCGGAAGATGTTTCAGTAACTTTGCAAATTCTTTTTTTGATGACAATTCTTTCACTTGCTCCAGCGTTGATGATTTTAACAACTGCGTTTTCACGAATTGTAATTGTGATGCACTTTGTTAAACAATCACTTGGAACTCAACAAGTTCCACCATCTCAAATTTTAGTTGGAATTTCACTTTTTCTTACATTTTTCATTATGGCTCCAACATGGAAAGAAGCAAATGATAAAGGACTGCAACCATATTTAAAAAATGAAATTTCATTGAATGAAGCGTATGACCGTGGAATTGTTCCAATTCGTAGTTTTATGTTTAAACATACCAAAGAGGAAGATTTGGAACTTTTTGTCCAAATGTCTGAAAGTAATCACCCAAAATCAAAAGAAGAAGTTTCAACTTATGTTTTAATTCCTGCATTTGCATTGAGCGAACTTAAAGTTGCATTTGAAATCGGATTTATGTTATTTATTCCATTTCTTGTGATTGATATGGTTGTTGCAAGTGTTTTAATGTCAATGGGAATGATGATGTTACCTCCTGTGATTATTTCACTTCCATTTAAACTTTTGTTGTTTGTGCTTGTAGATGGATGGCATTTGATTGTGCAATCACTTGTGCAAAGTTTTAGATAAAATAATTTTGTAATTGTTGTTTGATGATAAAAAATGATGTGGTGAAAACGGATAAAAATTATGACAGAAGAACTTGTAGTTGATATAATAAAAAAAGCTTTTTGGACAGCAATTCTTGTTGCTGGTCCAACACTTGTGGTTTCGCTTTTGGTTGGTCTTGCAATTTCAATTGTTCAAGCAGCAACATCAATTCAAGAATACACACTTACATTTGTTCCAAAAGTAATTGCAATTGCATTGATATTGATTTTTCTTTGGCCGTGGACAACAGAAATTTTGCTTTCATTTACGAGAGAATTGTTTAGTTTAATTCCAGTTATCACAAAATAAAATGGAAATTTTTGTTTCACAATTTGTTTTATTTTTTCTTCTTTTTACAAGAATTGTATCAATGATTTCAGTTGCTCCAATTTTTGGAAATGTTGCAGTTCCTATGCAATTTAAAGTTGCGATTTCGTTGTTTTTTTCATTTATATTTTTTCCGATTGCAGCGAAAACATTTTCTCCACAAATTGGTTTTGAATTATTTTCATTCGTGATTTTAATTTTGCAGGAAATAGTTGTTGGACTTTTAATGGGATTTTCTGTGAGTATGATTTTTTTTGGGGCAATGATGGCAGGTGAATTTATTGGTTTTAATATGGGACTTGGATTTTCTCAATATTTTAATCCGTTGCTTGAACAACAAACATCATCTCTTGGAATGTTTTTTTACACAATCTCAATTTTACTTTTTTTGGCTTTGAATGGACATCATTATTTAATTCAGTCACTTCAAGTAAGTTATACAACAACTCCAATTGGAAGTTTTACAGTAAATGAATTGATGTATGAAGAGTTTATAAAACTTTCAAAAATGCTTTTTACTGTTGCAGTTAAAATTTCTGCTCCAACAATTGTAGCACTTTTTCTTTCAAATGTTGTTCTTGGAATTTTATCTAGAGTTGTTCCACAGATGAATGTATTCATAGTTGGATTTCCATTGCAAATAGGTGTTGGACTTGTGGTGTTATTTATTGTAACTCCGTTGATTGTTACGGTTTTTAAAAGATTGATTTTAAGTTTTGAAGAAAGTTTTTTAGAATTTGTAAAAGTGATTTAAAAAATGGCAGAAGAAAACTATTCATCAAGTAGCGAAGAAAGTTTGCAAGATAAAACTGAAGAACCTACTGCGAGGCGACAAGAGAAAGCAAAAGAAAGAGGTTCAGTTGCAAAAAGTATGGAAGTTAATTCTGCATTTGCAATGATATTTGGCTTGCTTTTAATGTCGTTTGTTGGTTCAAAAATTATTTTGATAATTTCTAATTTTACAAGAGAAATATTTATGAGTTCAGCAGTTGTTAGAGTAAATGAAGATAATGTTCAAAAAATATTCGTAAGTGCAATTGAAACACTTGTTTACACGGCACTTCCAATTGCAAGTGGTTTGATGTTAATTGGCGTTATGGCAAATGTTGCACAAGTTGGATTTATGTTTGCGCCAAAACAACTTGAATTTTCTTTTAGCAAATTAAATGTTATTGAAGGAATTAAGAAAGTTGTTTTTTCACGTCGTGCATTGATGGAACTTGGAAAAGGAGTTGCAAAAGTTTTGGTTGTTGCAATTGTTGGATATTATGCTTTGAAAGAAGTCATTGAAGAAGCATTAGTTATTGTAGATAGCGATATGCAAGTTGTACTTGCATTTATTGGAAATTCTACACTTTCAGTTGGATATAAGATGGGACTTGCGTTTCTTGCACTTGCTCTTTTTGATTATGCATTTCAAAGAAAAGAGCATATGAAAAAATTAAAAATGACAAAGCAAGAGATAAAAGAAGAAATGAAAGAAACAGAAGGTGATCCACTAGTAAAATCTCGTATTCGTATGATACAGAGAACTTTTTCACGAAGAAGAATGCTTCAAGATGTGAAAACTGCTGATGTGATTATTACAAATCCAACTCATATTGCAGTTGCGTTAAAATATGAGATCGGAAAAATGGATGCTCCTAGAGTTGTTGCAAAAGGTGCTGAATTATTAGCAGAAAAAATTAAAGTTGTTGCAAAAGAAAACAATGTTCCAATTATTGAAAATAAACCACTTGCTCAAACACTTTTTAAAACAGTTGAAATTGGTAAATCAATTCCTGAAAATTTATTTCAAGCAATTGCACAAATACTTGCATATGTATATAAAATTAGAAAAAATAAATTCGGTTTTGCGTTAAATTAAAATAAATGGCAGCAGCAGCAAGAAGAAATACACAAGCACTTGAAGGCGGTTTGACAAATGGAAAAAACGGCAACGGGAATAATTTTGCTTCTCCAAAAACTCCGGGAATATTAAAACTTTTAAGTAACAATACAGATGTTTTAGTTGCAATAGGAGCGATAGCAATAATTACAGTTTTAGTTTTACCGCTTCCAACATTTTTACTTGACATGCTTCTTACTTTGAATATAACTTTATCGGTTATAGTTTTGATGGTTTCAATTTATCTTTTGCATCCACTTGAATTTTCTGTTTTTCCGGGATTACTTTTGATATTGACTTTATTCAGATTATCTTTAAACGTTGCTTCAACTCGTTTAATATTGGGTGAAGCATTTGCGGGAGATGTTATTCAAGCATTTGGAAATTTTGTTGTCAGTGGAAATTATGTTGTTGGTTTTGTGATATTTATCATTCTTGTTATCATTCAATTTATTGTTATTGTAAAAGGTTCGGGAAGAATTTCAGAAGTTGCTGCTCGCTTTACATTGGATGCAATGCCGGGAAAACAAATGGCAATTGATGCTGATTTAAACGCTGGAATGATAGATGAAATAACTGCAAGAAATCGTCGTCAACAAATTATGAAAGAAGCCGATTTTTATGGAGCAATGGATGGTGCAAGTAAGTTTGTAAAAGGAGATGCAATTGCTGGTCTAATTATAAATGTTGTAAACATTATTGGAGGATTTATTATTGGAATGGTTCAAAAAGGTTTTGGTTTTCAAGAAGCATTGGAAAAATATACATTGCTTACAATTGGTGATGGACTTGTAACACAAATTCCTGCTCTTGTTGTTGCAACTGCTGCTGGTATTGTAGTAACTCGCAGTAGTTCGGGAGGTTCAACATTAGATGTTGAACTCAAACAACAACTTTTTGGAAATCCAAAAGTTTTATATGTTGCATCAGCAACTCTATTTTTCTTTGCAATTATTCCTGGACTTCCAACAATTCCATTCCTATTGCTTTCTGTAATTTCTGGTGGAATAGGATTTTTTGTTACAAGTGAAAAAGTTGCAAAAGCAGAAGCAAAAGAAAGAGAAAAACTTATTGCTCCAGAAATTGTACAAGAAGACAGATTGGAAGAATATCTCCAAGTTGACCCACTTGAACTTGAAGTTGGTTATGGATTGATTTCAATTGTAGATGAATCACAAGGTGGCGATTTGTTCAAACGAATTGGAGTTTTGAGAAAGCAAATTGCAATTGATTTAGGAATCATAATTCCCGCAATCAGAGTTAGAGATAATTTACAACTTGAACCAAACGAATATATTTTTAAACTTCGTGGAAATATAATTGGAAGAGGCGCTCTTCGTCTTGGACGACTTTTAGCAATGAGTCCGGGAACTGTTGAAGAAAAAATTGAAGGAGTTGACACAACAGATCCTGCATTTGGACTTCCCGCACTTTGGATTTCTGAACGAGATAGAGAAAGAGCAGAAATGGCAGGTTATACAGTTGTTGAACCATCTGCAGTTCTCACAACTCATATTCATGAAATTTTAAAACAAAATGCTCATAGAATTATCGGTCGTCAAGAGACGAGAAAACTCATTGAAAACTTGAAGAAAGATTATCCAGCAATTGCTGAAGAACTAACTCCAGAATTTTTACCTCAAGGAATTATACAAAAAGTTTTACAAAACCTTTTGAAAGAAGGAGTTCCTGTAAGAGATTTAGTTACAATACTTGAATCGTTGATTGATTATGCAAAAGTTACTAAAAACATTGATGTTTTAACAGAATATGTTCGTCATTCGCTTTCTGATACAATTTCAAGGTTGTATCAAGATGAAAGAGGTATAATTCATGGAATTGCAGTTGGTTCAAAGTTTGAACAATCTATTATTTCAGCAATTCAAAGTCAAAAAGAAGTTGGTCCAAGTTTGGGACTTTCTCCATCAATTATTCGTTCACTTCAAGCATCTCTTTCTAAATCAATTGACATTGCAATTACTGGAGGATTTTTGCCAATCATAATTTGTTCAGCAACAATTCGTCCATATTTATTCAGAATGATTCACTCAACATTTTCAAATGTTTCAGTTTTATCATTTACAGAACTTCCTGCAGAAGTTGAAATAGAATTCATTTCTAAAATTGAGGTGGAACAATGAAGACACAAAAATTTATTGGCTCTACTTTAAAAGAAGTAACTGAACAAATGAAAAAAGAGTTGGGAGAAAATGCAATTATTATGAACACTCGTAAAGTAAATCAAGGAGGAATGTTTAGTTTTCTAAAAAAAGATTTGCTTGAAGTTACTGCAACAGTTGAAGATTTAAGTAATGAAATTTCTGAAATTGAAAATATAAATTCATCAAAAACAAGTTTTGATGATTTTCTTTTCAATAGAATTGCTGCAGATGAAAACGGAAATAAACAAAACGAAACAAAAAGAAAATTTACATTTCCTCAAATAAATAATGAAGAAAATAAAACGCAAACTTCATCTTCTGAAATTTCTCAAATCAAAGGAGAACTTGACGATGTAAGAAGCACTTTGAAAGAAATTGTAGAGCAATTGAAATACAGCAAAATGCCGTCACTTCCAGATAATTTGAAAAAACATTTTATTACACTTGTTGCTCAAGATGTGAATGAACAAATTGCTGCAAATATAGTTCAAAAAATTTATGGACAATTAAGTGGTGATGAACTATCTGATTCTTCAGTTGTAGAAAATCGTTTGATTGATGAAATTTCTAAAATAATTATGACAGTTTCTTCTTCTCAACAAAAACTAAATCGTGCTAAAATATTAGCATTTGTTGGTCCAACTGGAGTTGGGAAAACTACTACAATTGCAAAAATTGCTGCGATAAATAAACTTTTTAATGGATTTTCTGTTGCATTGATTTCTGCTGATACTTATAGAATTGCGGCAATTGAACAACTGCGAACATTTGCTGCAATTGCAAATATAGAAATGGAAGTTGTATATCGTCCTGGTGAAGTGCAAAAGGCAATTAAAAAACATCGCTCAAAAGATTTGATAATTATTGACACGTTTGGTCGTGGACAAAGAGAGGAAAAAGGTTTATCTCAATTGAAAAAATTTATTGAAGCAGCAGAACCAGATGAAGTCCATCTTGTGCTTTCAGCAGCGGCAACTGAAAAAACAATGTTGGATATTTGTGAACGGTTCGATATTACAAAGCCAAATCGGTTAGTATTTTCCAAAGTGGATGAATGTGTAACATTTGGACAAATGCTAAATCTTTTATATAAAATACGAATCCCAATTTCATATATAACAATGGGACAAACTGTTCCCGAAGATATTGTGAATGCAGATTCCAAAAAAATAGCAAATATGATTTATCGTAGCGTAATTTATGATGTTTGATCAAGCAGCAAAATTAAGAACAATTGCTTCTTCTATTAAAGAAACAGAAACAAGTTTAAAAGAACCGTATATTGTTACTGTTACAAGTGGAAAAGGTGGAGTTGGAAAAAGTACATTATCTTTAAACTTATCAATTGCACTTGCTGCACTTGGAAAAAAAGTTTTATTAGTTGATGGTGATTCCAATTTGGCGAATTTAGACGTACTACTTGGAATGTCACCACCAGTGAGATTGAGCAATGTTTTAAGAGGTGAAAAGAGTATTAAAGAAGCTATGTTTCCAGTTTGGAGAGGGTTAAAAATAATTCCCGGAAGTAGTGGTGATATTCGGTTTCCACTTTTTGATACTGAAGTTCAATTGAAATTATTTGAAGAATTGAAATTGTTATATGATTTTGATTTTGTATTTTTAGATACGGGAGCAGGATTAAATTCTGAAGTTGTAACTTCTGCATTAAATACTGATGCAACACTTGTTATTACCACTCCAGAACCAACTGCAATTATGGATGCTTATGCTGTAATAAAAACTGTTTGTCTTGAAGCAAATGGAAATTTGAATTTGAATTTAATAGTCAATTCTGCGTGGTCTCCAATTGAAGCGGATGAAACTGGGAAAAAACTTCAAACAGTTGTAAAACATTTTCTAAAAACACAGATTCACTATCTTGGTTTTGTTCCATATGATAGAAATGTTCATCAAGCAGTTATTGAACAACAACCTGTTTTACTTCGTTTTCCAAAATCTGTTTCTGCGCAGTATATTCACAAAATTGCTCAATTACTTGTAAGGCAAGTTAATGTTTTCTTAAAAGAAAGGGTTATTTAATTATGGTAAAAATGATTTTTGAAATTGGTTTATTTATTTCTTGTGTGTTTGGGGTTTTTTTAACCACAGGAAATTTATGTCCGATTGAAATTATAAAATATTTATATTTTGTTTTTGTAGGTGTAATGATTTTTATGATTGCATTTTTTTCATTAGTTGATTTTAGTAAAAAAGAAGAACACCCGATTAATCATGATGAAGAATCTGAAAATCAAGTTGCTACAACTAAATAGATTTTATGAACAATAGAAGTTCTAAATTGGAAAATAAAAATCTTGAAAATAAATGTTTCTCTCTCAACGGAGAACCAATGAGTAAAGCTATACTTACACATTATAATTTAGTTGAGAAAACTGTGAATCAATTGAAATTATCACAAAATATTTTGTTTTCAAAAGATGACTTTATTCAATTTGGAATACT
>SXGU01503159.1_pt1 | contig 21849 bp, 21 predicted proteins | sample 3174531 | NCBI WGS metagenome assembly SXGU01 (sample SAMN11356863, study PRJNA531348) | freshwater metagenome | isolation source: freshwater sample F1-140 | place: China: Fuxian Lake, Yuxi | collected 2017-12-25 | reverse complement strand
GCCGACGCGCTTGCGGCCAGAGCGCGTGCCCGGGCCGAGCAAGTGGCCGAGCAGGCGCGGACCAGCGCTGCCGACGCCCAGGCCCACGGCCGCCGCTTCGCCGGCCAGGCCGGAAGGAGCGCGAGGCCCGATCCGGCGCAACCCTTCGATTTCGACAGGATGGTCGCCGATGCGGGCATGATGGCGAGCGAAAGCATGGGCGAGGCCCCGCGCTTCATCGCCTTTGCTTCGCTGTCGATGCCGCCGGCTGCGCTGCGCAACATGATCGACCAAGTCACCCGCGCGGGCGGCGTGGTGGTGTTCCGCGGCCTGCCACAGAACAGCGCAAAGGCGCTGACCGCCGCACTGTCGAAAGTCGCGCGGCCGGGCGAGGATCTGGCGAGCGTGGGGATCGATCCGCGGCTGTTCCGCGCGTTCGGGATCGAGGTGGTACCGACCTATGTCGTCGCCAGCAGCGACTTCGACCTGTGCGACGGCTTTGACTGCACGACGCAGGTTCCGCCGCACGACCGCATGACGGGTAATGTGAGCGCCGCGCACGCGCTTGAGACCTTTGCGCGCGGGGGTGGTCCCGGTGCGCTCCTCGCCGCCCAGCACCTCGCCCGACTTGAAAGGCCGGTTCAATGAAACGCCTTCTGCTAGTCCCCTTGTCCCTTGCCTGGGCCTGCCTGGTACTCGGCGGCGGCGTCCATGCCCAGAGCACGACCGAGGCCGCCAAAGCCGACGGCAAGGCGTTCGGCCGCGAAAAGGCCGCCGACGCACAGGATGCGGCGGCGACCCAGCCCGACGCGAACCGGGTTCCCAATTTCAACGGGAGCCCGAGCCAGTCGGACTATTTCGACGATCCCGACCGCATGAGCCGGGACGCCGCGAGCCGGGCGACGTCCAATACCGGCTACCGGACCATGCGGGACTCGATGGACCGGCGCGCGCGCTTTGCGCCGCAAGATCTCGATGCCGTCATCGCGCGCAGCCAAACGATCAGCGAGGATCCGCTGTCTTACACCAGCGGGATGGCGGTCGGCGGGTCGCAGGGCCGCTGCGTCCCGCTGCCGCCCGGCACGGCCAGCGCCGGGCGCTACATGGCGACCTGCAACACCGGCTACACCGCCAGCCAGGAGACGCGGACCTGCACCATCACGCTGAAGGCGACGGTGACCGCAAGCACCGATTATCTGCATCTTTGTTCGTATGGCGGCTTTGGCGGTGAGCTCAGCTGCGAACCTCTCGACGCCGCCGGATGCGCCCAGGCTGGCATGCGCCCCGGTCGCTGCCTGCAATGGTCGCGCGACCCCAATGGCCGGCCGTGGTGCAGCGAGCCGGGCGAACCGGTGCACGAGTATTGGTGCAGCGCCCCTGTACCCGGCTACGATATCGTCACGACCAGATCGCGGAACGTCGTCAGCACGAGGCGCGACGAGAGTGCGTGCGCGAGCCTTGCCGCCGACAGCACCTGCCAGCTGGATAGTGAGACCTGCACCGACAGCGATCCGGTAACCCGCGTCATCGACGGCGTCCCGGTCACCCAGCCCTGCTGGGCCTGGTCACGCAGCTACAGCTGCGCGCAGTTCACCCAGGCGCAGGACTGCCAGGCGCTGGAAGCCACCGCCGGCTGCATGCTGGTGCGCGAGGATTGCCTGACCGACGAGCCCTGCCGAACCTGGGAACGGGTCTACGACTGCCCCGTGCCAGACCAACCGGCAAGCACCAACCAGTTCATCTGCGACGGCGATGTCTACTGCATCGACGGCTCGTGCGAGACGATCGAGCGCGAAGCCAATGACGAGTTCAAGGACGCGGTCGTCGCGCTCAATACGATGGCTCAGGCCCGGCGCGAGTTCGATCCGAACAATCTCACCCTGTTCAAGGGCACGCGAGAAGCCTGCTCATCCAAGGTCTTCGGCATCCTCAATTGCTGCAAGGGCAAGGGTTTTCCGCTCATTCCCGGGATCCAGCTGCTCGTGGCGCTGGGCTGCAGCCGCGAGGAGATGCTGCTTCACCAACGCGATGCGCAGGGTCTGTGCGCCTATGTCGGCACCTATTGCTCGGACAGCTTCCTCGGCGTCTGCCTGACCAAGAAAAAGGTCTACTGCTGCTTCGAATCCAAGCTCTCGCGGATCTTACAGGAGCAGGGCCGCCGGCAACTTGGTAGGCCGTGGGGCAAGCCGAAGACCGAGCAGTGCCTCGACTTCACGATCGACGAGTTCGCCCGGCTCGACCTCTCGCAAATGGATTTCAGCGAGGTCTATGCCGAGTTCACCGATGCCGCTCGCCTGCCCGACGAGCTGCAGGCGGCCACCGAAATCCAGCTGAAAATCGAGGACTACTATGCCCGCGCACGCCAATAAGGCCGCCCGGCGGCTCCTGGCCGCCTCCTTCGCCTTGACCGCCGTCCCGCCGCTGTTCGCTACTCCGGCGCACGCGCAGGAGCCGCCGCTGGTCGCGACCGATGACGGCCAGGACAGCTTCTACTGCGCGGAACGCCGGCTCGGCTACTGGTTCTACTGCGCAAAGCCGAGGTCGCCGGAGGAGCCCGACCCGGCCACCCCGCCGGCGGCGAGCGCGACGAGCCAGCTCGATGCGATCACGGTGGAGCTGCGGGAGCTGAAGGCGAAGGCGATTCTTGAACCGACGCCGGCCAATGTGACGGCCTATATTCGCTTCCAGCGCGAGCAGCTGGATCGGGCCTCGCTGTTCAGCGATGTCTGGCAGCGGGCAATCTGGCAGGACCCCGAGCTCGACTATACGCTGCAGCGGCCCGTCTCGACGCTCGGCAAGCGGCAGTGGCAGGACGCTCGCAATGCGGACCGCAACGCGGCGATGGCGCAGCTGTCCGAGCGCTACGGGCTGTTCTATTTCTTCGCCCAGAGTTGCGGCGCATGCGAGGTCATGTCGCCGATCGTCCAAAGCGTCGCATCGACGTGGCACATAGCGGTGCGCGCGATCTCGACCGACGGCGGGCGCTCGCGCCATTTCCAGAACTACACCGTCGAGACCAACCAGCGCACGCGCATGGGCCTCGAGCCGAAGGTAACGCCGGCGGTCGTGCTCTGGGACGCGGTGACGCGCCGGGCCATTCCCATCGGCTACGGCGTGATGTCGGCCGATGAGCTCCAGGACCGCATCTACCTCCTCACATCGAAGGAAGCCGGACGTGACTACTAAAGCATCGCGCCAAAAAGTGGGTACCGGTTTTTGGCGCCAGCGATGCGCACCAAAACGCATGAAGCGCATGGTCGCTGCGCTGCTGGCGATCACCCTCCCCGTGGCGTCCGCGCAGGCGGGCGTCGGCAGCTCGATGGATGCGTTCTTGAAAGACGTGGGGGGCGCCTCCAACGTCAACGGGCCCACGGCTTTCGAAGGGCAGTCGGCCGGCTACTACAGCCTCGGCAACGTCTGGACGCGCTTTCCGCAGAAGACCACCAACATCGCCAACCTGCAGCTGCCGCGGGCGCGCGCGGGCTGCGGCGGCATCGACATCTTCGCCGGCTCCTTCAGCTTCATCAATGCGAGCGAGCTCGTCGCGATGCTCAAGGCAGTCGCCAACAATGCGGTGGGTTTTGCCTTCAGCCTGGCGATCGACACCGTCTGCCCGGAATGCTCGAAGATCATGCAGGAGTTCAGCCAGAAGGCTCAGCTCATGAACAATCTCAACATCAACAGCTGCGAGCTGGCGCAGGGACTGGTCGGTGGCATCTGGCCGAAAGGCGACCTCGCCGACAAGGCGATCTGCGAGGCGATCGGCAATTCCGAAGGCATCTTCACCGATTATGCCGCGGCCAAGCATGGCTGTGGCACCAAAGGCCAGCGCGCCAGCACCACTGCCCAGGGCGACGGCGAATACGCCGACGTCAACCCCGCGGTGCCGCGCAACTACACCTGGACCATCTTCAAGAAGTCGGCCTTCTTCTCGCCGAACGGCACGTTCGACCGCGAGCTCGCCGAATACGCCATGACGCTGATCGGCACGATCATCTACGTGCCGCCCAAGGACGACGAGCCGGGCAAGTTCGTGCCCTTTGCCGGCGATGCCTCGTCGACGCTCGTTACCGCGCTGCTCGACGGCACACCCGGAAGCAGCGTGAAGGTCTTCGACTGCGACGAGCCCGACCAGTGCCTCAATCCCACGTTCAAGACATTGGGCGTTCCCGCATCCAAGGCGCTGCGTCCGCGTGTGGCCGCGCTGATTGCCGGCATGGTCCAGGCGATCCGCGACGACACCGCAATCACCGAGGCGCAAAAGGAGCTGCTGCAGGTCGCCTCGGTGCCGCTCTACAAGATCCTCACCGTCCAGGCTGCCTACGGCCGCGGCATGCCCACCGACGATCGCGAGACGCTGGCCGAGATCGCGAGCGTCGACCTCCTGTTCGCGGTCCTCGACCGGATCGTCGGCGAGGCGGGCCGCTCGATGTCGAGCTTCATCGGCGCCGACGAAGCGAAGATCGCGATGTGGCAGAACCAGGTCAACGTGGTGCGCCAGGCCCTCGCCGACCGTCAAACCAACACGCACCTCAAGGTCAACGCCATCATGCAGATCATCGAGAAGACGGCGTTCATCGAGAACGTCCTCGCCGCCTCGATGTCGCCGGGCATGGCTGCCTCGATCGACTGGTCGCGCGGGGTCCAGACCCGCTCCCTCACCCACTGATCAGCGCCCAAGAAGCAGCCAGGAGCACGAGCCATGGTCGAGGTCTTTACGGTCGGCGGCGGCGACTATCTGGTCAACGTGTTCCAGGCCGTCGCCGCCTGGACCGGCAATGGCGGCTACAAGAGTTTGATCCAAGTGGTGCTGGTGATGGGACTCGGCCTTTCCGCCTTGACGCTGGCGTTCAATCAGGACTGGCGCGCGTGGATCAACTGGTTCCTCGGCGCGACGCTGATCTACTCGTGCCTGATGGTGCCGCGGCTCGACGTCCATGTGACCGACCAGCTCAACCCGGGCCTCGCCCCCGCCAACGTCAGCAACGTGCCGCTGGGCCTTGCACTGATGGCGAGCTTTACCAGCCAGGTGGGAGATTACCTTACTGGCTCGGCCGAGGTGGTCTTCGGCCTGCCGGGCGACCTCAACTACTCGAAGAACGGCATCATCTACGGAGCGCGGCTCTACGACGCCACGCGCAGCTTGCGCATCTCCGACCCTGAATTTGCCGCCAATCTCGACGAGCATTTCCGGCAGTGTGTGTTCTACGACGTGCTGCTCGGCCGCTACTCCATGAAGGCGCTTGCCGAAACCAATGACATTTGGACGACGATCGCACCGGGCAGCCAGGCCCGCGCGCAGCGCTTCCTCACGCGCGATCCGTCATCCGGACAAGTGACGTCGAACATCGTCACCTGCCGCGAAGCCTACAGTGCGCTGAATGGCCAGTGGACGAGTCTGATCGACAGCATGGGAACGGTGTTCGGCCGCCAGCTTTACCCCAACCAGACGGCGGCGCTCGCCAAGGCCAAGCTCTTCGCCGACCTTCCGCTCGCCTATCAGTACCTCAGCGGCGTCTCGGCCAATGCGGCCGACATCTTCAAGCAGACGCTGACGATCAACGCGATGAGCCAGGCCATGCATTCGATGTCGGGCAGCAGCGGCGCCGGCAATGTGGATGTCTACGCCCAGACGCGCGCCGACATTCAGACCGAGCGGACCTACAGCTCGATCGCCAGCAATGCGATGAAATGGGTTCCCCTGCTCAACGTCGTGCTGACGGTCCTCTTCTACGCGCTGTTCCCGGTCCTCTTCCCCCTGTTTCTCATGCCGAAGACCGGCCCGCTCGCCTTGAAGGGTTATGTCACCGGCTTCTTCTATCTGGCCGCATGGGGTCCCCTCTTCGTGATTCTGCACATGATGCTGATGGTGAAGGGAGCGGCCGACATGACCGCGGTCGCAGGAACCAGCGGCCTCAGTCTCGCCAGCTTCACCGGCATGGCCGACGTGAACAGCGACATCGGCGTGCTGGCCGGCTACCTCATCGCCTCGGTGCCGTTCCTGGCCGGCGGGGTTGCCAAGGGCGCGATGGCGATCTCGCATCACGCGACGAGCTATCTCAACCCGAGCCAGAATGCCGCAGAGGAAGCGGCGCGCGAGGCGAGCACCGGCAATGTCGCGCTCGGCAATACCAGCTTCGAGAATTCGAGCGTGCTCACCCGGCAGTTCGCTCAAGGGACGATCGCGCCGAGCTTCACCTACGGCGCCGGCCAGACCCGGACATTCAGCGACACCGGCTCGATGACCACGAGCTTTGCCGAGGCAAGTTACGACCAGCTCCCCAATTCGAGCTACCCCTTCACTCCCACGCTCGGCCAGGAGTTCACCTCGCGCCTCTCGACGATGGCCTCGCAAGCCCGCTCCAACAGCGAGACCTATTCGAACATCGCCACGGAATCGACGACCAGCGCCGTCACCAGGTTCCGCGAGCTCCGAGATCAATTCAGCCGCGGCAGTTCCTTCGAAACCGCCACCGGCCAGTCCAGCTCGGACAGCATCCAGACCGCCTTCAGCGAAGTCGATCAGGCATCGACCAACCTGCAGCGCCAGTTCGGCCTCTCACGCCGCGCTGCGGACGATATCAGTTCCGCATGGTTCCTCGGCGGTGAAGCTGGCGTAAAGGTAGGTGGAGAAGCTGGTCTTCTATCCGGAAGTATCGGTGCCAGGGGCGGCGGCACCCGTACCTGGACGGACAGCGACCTCGGCATCGCTTCGGAAGACCGATCCCGCATTACGGGTAGTCTTCAGCAGATGTCGGACAGTCGTAACTGGTCGAGCACGCGAGACAGTTTCATCCGCTCGGTCAGCACCTCGTCGAGCTCATCGATCTCGACCACAGCGAGCGGCATGAACGCCTCTCTGACGGAAGCGCAAAGATACAGCCGCGAGGCGCGGCGCGCGGAAGAACTTGCGAACCGTTTGGAAAACCAGGCGTCGTTCTTCGAAGGCAAAAGTGCGGCCGGTAGCCTCAACCTGTCCCAAGCCTACCGCGAATGGGGCCTGGTTGAGATCGAGCGCAATCGGGATTTCTATGGAGACGTCCGCTTCGACGACGTGGCGTTCCAACTCAGTCCGGAAGGCCAGGCGCTGCAGGCGAAGTTCATCGAAAGCTATGCTGAACAGCTCCGCGATGGACTCGAGGATCGTCTGGTGCTTGTTGCCGGACAGCCTGTCTCTCGCCCAAGCATCTCTGACGCTGAAGCAGTTCGAAGCCGTGCTGCGATCGGCGGGAGCATGCCTTCAAGCGTGCCGCAGGTGGATACTGACGGCATCCGCGATGAGGTTGGGCGTGTTCAGGCCGCTGGCCGGCAGCAGATAGGTGGAACGAGAGAGCGCCTCGACGCCGTCACCAGAGGCGCCCGGGGAGCGAGTGCTGAGGCGGCCGACGATGTGAAGGAGTGGTGATTTGGAGCCAGGTCACCATAGTCCAAAAGACGCACCGATTAAGAACGAGAATACCGCCAGGATCACGAGCGTACCCGCAATCGTCAGCTTCCTCGCCAATGGGTCCGCCCACGATTTCCTGATCCGATATTCCGTTAGTCGATTCTCATGGATCGCCTGATCGATTTCGGCGAAGCCCTCCCAATTTCGGGGGACTGGCTGGCCTGTGCGGTGACGGTGGAAATCAGTCATGATTGCGTTCATCTTGCTGCTCCTCAGAACATAGCCGAAACTTGCGAGCGACGGGAGGGAATTCGATTTCAGCGATATTCGCTCCCCACTTGCATCGCCGGCTAGCGCCCCCTCCCCCTCCCGATGGCAGCAGTGCGCCCCAATCGCTGACATTGAGCAATGTGATCGTGGTTCCCGTAAGCTGCCGTCGCTTTCGAAGTGAAGGGACGAGATCAAATCAGCTCATTGATAGCGTGGTTTGCGAACGCTCGCCGACAGGCCTTCTGGTCGCTGGGTTGGGTTAGACGGTGATTCCTCGCTGACCCAAGAATGAGCCGACCGTGAGCAAGCTATAGGCGTTGCAGAAGCTTTCGAAATAGAACTCGCATGGCTCATCACGGTCATTGATGATCGTGTCCGTTTCTTCGAATACCGGTCCCCGCCTTCGCCCGGTCGCATGTTTCTCGATCAGCGCGTAGCCCTGCTCGGGGCTGAACCCGGCAAATTTCTCGCGGAATGCCTTCGATCGGATGAAGTAGCGGATCGTCTCGCCATTCTCGCCAGTCCCGATGTCAGGATGGCGAGGGTGGGCGGTCATCATACCGAAAACCGGTCGATCGGGCTCCCTGTCTTCGACGATCCGCCAAAAGGTCGAGGTCAGAGTGTTTCCGTAACGCTTGGCCATCATCTTGATCGTGTCGAAGTCCAGGTCGCAATCGCGGGCTTCCGCGCCGAAGCGCTCTTGGAGGAAGAGCAACCGCGCCGAGGCGAAGTTCGCTTCCGCCTCGACCGTCGCATGGCACGAAGGGTCGAGGGTCACGCTGTCATCGCCGAAGAGGAATTCACGGTGCCATGGGATCAGGCTATGTCCGATCTCGTGCCCTTCGACCCAGCGGTGTTTGGGCTGGGGCACCTCCTGGTCGATCATAATCCGCCGCGATGAGGGAACCCACAAGGCGGAAAGGCCGGCCTTACGGATGGCATCTAAGAGTGCCGTGGGTTTGTCGAACAGCTGTTTCCCGGCCATTTTCAACCGGTGGGCCACCTCGTCGAACACGCCGACATCGTTAGAGCTGTAGTATTTGAGATCGAGATCGAGCTGGCGGCGCACCGATTCCAGATCGAGCGGGGGTTCGGGATTTCCGAGGTCCTTCAGGAGGCGAGTGACGATGGCTTCGATATCGCTCGCCTCGTATTCACCGACTTGCCCGATAAGCATGTTTCGCTCAGTGGACCCGTTCCGACAGGAACTTGACGAAATCATTCAGCAAGCGCCGTTCGTCCCGGGTCAGTTTCGACATATCGTCGCTCATTGCCGCGAACCGTTCGGCTTCCTCCTCGAGCGCATTGTCATTGGCGACCATGGCTCCGGACAGAACCATCAGCGATCGCTCCGGAATCTCGAACACGCCCGCGAGTTGGTGGATCAGCCGGGGTTTGGCCCGGTAATGCGGATCGTGCTCGACTTGGCGTAGATCCTCGGGGTCGATCCGCGCCTTCTTAGCCAGATCTTCGATCGACAGACTGTCGCGTCGTCGTAGTTGGCGAACGAGCACGCCGAAGCTGTGCGCGAGCCGGTCGCTACGCTCTGGATTGTCGCCGCAAAGCTCGGGCGACAAGAACATACCGATGTCCTGAAGGATCATTATCGGCGCTCCTGCATCGGTATCGACGATGGGGTCCGTGTCGATCCGGCGCTGGAGCCAATCCTGAGAGATGAGGATTTCCATCTCGAGCTCCTTTCCTAAATTGCGAGGAAGGCTTTTGCCTGGTCCTCGGTGGTTTCGAAATACCGCATGCCCGTGCCGTCGACCCCGAGGTCGGTCATCCCGCAAACGTCGCGATACCAGGTCTCGGCCTGAGGTAGGGCGTGTAGGCCTACGCGCCCGGCGAACTCCTCATGGAAACTAAGGGAGATCGCCGCGCCGAGCAGAATCCGCCCGATGCTCTTGAAGCGAGGAACAGCGGCCAAAGTCGGCCGGTTCCACGGTGCGCTCGCGAGCAGCACGACCTTTACGAGCGGCTTGCCTTTCTGTGACGCTTCCTTCGCAAACCCTGCCGTCTGCGCAAACATCAAGCCTTGCGCGACGCCCTGGCCGTCGAGCGCGAAAGACACCCAGTCCAGCCGACCCTCGAGGGCATCGGCCTTGCTTGCCCATTGCCAGTGTGCATCCTGGATCATGCGCATCTGGACAACTTCGTCGACATTCCCGCCCTTGGCCCGGATCTCGTCGAGCTGGCGATCGAAGATGGGGCGCCATTGCTTCACGAATTGATCTTTGTGCCGTTTGGCGATCGGGCTCCACAGCTCGAGCGCCGTGGGTGTGTTCGTTTCCCGATCGACAACCGAGAATGTCGCGAGCGGTTTATCGAGCACGCGCGTGGACTCAGCTCAGGACCATCAGTTCCGCTTTGTCCTTGGTCGCCGGGTCTTCCACGAACACCTTTTCACCTCGCGCGATACGATCCGAAATCGATTGGTACAGGCGCAGGGCCTGGCGCACGAGCGCGGTCTTCGACAGACCCTTCTCGTCGGCCAGCTTCTCGACGATGTCCATCTCAATGGCGCTGAGGTTCAGCGTCATAGTCCGCTTGTCGTTCATGTGATTGCTCCGTGCTTCGCGCAGATAACGTCAGGTGGAGGCCATGTCAACAAAAATTAGCCATGCAATAGCCATTGACTAGCTATATTACGGCTATTATCTAGCTATCCGGGTGCCATCATCAGGAGGCCTGCCAAGCAACCGGAGTGAATGCCATGAAACGTAAATCCGAAGTGACCAGCGCCCGCGCTGCCAGCGCCGCATCCAAGGTCCTGCGCGATCCGCGCTCGAGCAAGGCCGCCAGGACGGCGGCTGCGTCGGCGCTGACCCAGCGTCCCAACCGCACCAAGAAGTAGGAGCTTAGCTCGTGAAGAAACCCGACAAAAAGACCGTAACGATCATCGTCGAAGGCACCGAGCACGAGTGGCCCAAGGGTGACATCAGCTACGCGGAAGTCGTGACCCTGGAGGTGCCCGATTATGCGCAGCACCCCGAAATTACCTATTCCGTGCTCTACAAGCGCGGGCAGGGCAACAAGCCGGAAGGGACGCTCTCGCCAGGCGCGAGCGTCAAGGTCAAGGAGGGGATGCTCTTCAATGTATCGGAAACTGGTCAGTCGTAATCCCGACCTCGGCCGCTTGGCCGACAAGGGATACGCGATCGCCTTCGACAGCAATTGCCTGATCGTTCGCGATGTCCCCTATCTCGATCAGACGGGCACGCTCGCGTGGGGCGCGCTCGTCACCAAGCTCGTCTTTATCGACCGCGAACGCGTCGAGCAGGACGATCACCAGGTCTATTTCGCCGGCTCGCTGCCGCATGGACTCGATGGGCAGGCGATCCGCAACCTCGGTGGCGGCCCCGCCACGATTCAGCTCTCGGCAGCATGCAGCGACGTTGTGGTCGAGCGGTCCTTCTCGAACAAGCCGCGGATCACGGGCCGGTTCGCCGATTTCTTTGACAAGATTGAGAGCTATGTCGCTATCATCGGCGGGCCCGCTATCGAGAAATACGCGGCGAATCCGTTCACCTTCCGCGTTTGCGAGACCGTTGCCGACCATTCGGTGTTCAAGTTTCAGGATACGCTCACCAGCCGCGCTCAGATCGGTGACCTCACCGCGAAGCTTGAGAACGATGTCGTCGCGATTATTGGCCTAGGGGGAACGGGCGGCCATTTGCTCGATGGCCTCGTCAAGACACCGGTCCGCGAGATCCGCGGGTTCGACGGCGACCGGTTCCACGTCCACACGAGCTTTCGTTCGCCCGGACGCCTCGACGAGCGCGAGCTCGGCCGGTTCAAGGCCGACGTCTACCGCGAGCGCTACGCCCACTTCCGTCATGGGCTCACGCTCAAACCGATCTACATCGATGAGACCTCGCGCGCCGAGCTCGAAGGCGTGACCTTTGCTTTCGTCTGCGTCGATAAGGGATCCGCCCGCGCCGCGATCTTCACGGTGCTCACCGAGCTGGGTATTGCCTTCATCGACGTCGGCATGGGTTTGAAACGCAAGCATGACGGACTCGCCGGGATGCTCCGCGTGACGCACTATCCGGCGGAAGAGGCGCAGGCGATGATGCAGCTCGGCTTGGCGGAGCTGAACGACGGACCCGCCGATCTCTATCGCACCAATATTCAGATCGGCGAGCTCAATGCCATCAATGCAGCGCTGGCGCTGGTGCGCTACAAACAGCTCCGCGGCTTCTATCGCGAGGACGCCGCCTACAAGCACCTGCTGTTCGCGATCAACGACTTGTCGTCGGTGGGAGAGACCGGGTTCGATGCGCATGCGGCTTGAGGAAGTCCGGTCGATACCGGCCAATCTAGAGCCTGGGGTGCTCTACGTTTCGCGAGAATTCGAGACGGCGGCACATTTGTGTGCGTGCGCTTGCGGTCGCAAAGTCCGCACTCCACTGGGACCCACCGAGTGGGAGGTAAGCGCAGGCGCGCATGGGCCGAGCCTCTGGCCTTCAATCGGCAACTGGCAATTTCCGTGCCGCTCTCATTACGTCATCTCGGATGGTGCCATTGAGTGGGCTCCGGCTTGGACCCCTGCCCAGATTGCGCGCGGACGGAACCGGGAAGCCGCCCGCCGTTCGCGCCATTTTCAAGGTCGCGCGAAGCGACCGTGGTGGGCCCGCCTCTTTGCTTGGACACGCGAGAGGCTGTCCCGTTGATCGTGCGATTGGCCCGAAGACATCAATACAGGCCCCTACTCATAGAGTGGGATCACGGCCCGAAAGACCCGACCTTTTCAGCCGCTTTCGGATAGAAGATCGCAAGGCGCGCAAGCAAGGAGCAGCCGATGAGGCCACCAAAGAAGATCAGACCACCGCGCCCGCCGAAGCCGCCGGATCGGTTGCAGAACCCCAAGACCCTCAAGCCACTAGGAAAGAACAAGTGGGTTCGCGCGCATTGGCGCTGGGACTATGATCGTCATGCATGGGAATGGGTTCTGGGACACTGGTCCAAATAGGCTTTCTTCGCCCATTCACCTGCCAGTCGCGCTATCGGCTCTCCTGTTCGACTTCGCTGCTTGGAATGCTGTGCTGAACAGCAAATCCTCCTGACGCGTGGTTGCAAAGCCGGCTGGCCGTTACCGGCCCACTATGTGACGCCGCTTTGGGATTGCGTGAGGTAGCATCTCACTCGCTCCTGCGTCTTGCTCCGTAATTTCCGGCCGGCTCGCAAGTCGTCCACGAAACGCGGATCTCCCAATGCCATCCGCCCAAACTTGCTTGGCGGTATTCTGGTCCGCTCCAGATATGACTCGACCTGCTCCAGAAGCTCCATTGGTCTCGACTCGCATTGCTCTTGCGTTCCTGTTATGTTCATACTAGGAAGGCATCCTAGAGTCTAGGATTCGTTTCCTCGGCGAAATCGGCAGGACAAACGGCGATGGATGAAGCACGGGCAGCGCTGGACGAACTGATCCATAAAGGGCGTCACAATTATGCCTCGATCTCGCGCCTGCTGGGTCGCAATGCTGCCTATATCCAGCAGTATATTCGGCGAGGCAGCCCGCGTAACCTAGACGAGCGAGACCGCGCCATCCTCGCCCAATTTTTCGGGGTCGATGAGACTGTCCTCGGAGCCCCTTCCTACCGCTCAGGCCCTGTGGTCGAACTCGTCCACGTCCCTGTGATCAACGTCGAGGCATCCGCCGGTCACGGAGCGCTTGCCGAGATGGAATCGCAGTGCGCCCAGTTCGGATTCGACGACAAGTGGCTGCGTCGCCTGACCGCCAGCAAGGCCTCGAGCCTCTCCATCATCGGCGTGCACGGCGATTCGATGGAGCCGACCCTGCACGACGGCGATGAGGTCATGATCGACCTTAGCGATGGCCAATCGCGGCTGCGCGACGGTATTTACGTCCTTCGCATGGACGACGCGCTCAACGTAAAGCGGATCGCGATCGAGCCGCAGGGCCGCAGGATTTCCGTGGTGAGCGACAACCCGGCTTATCCGAGCTGGCGGGGCCTCGAGCGTCGCAGCATCAACATTGTCGGACGGGTGCTTTGGTTCGGCCGCGCGCTACAGTAGTCTCGCCGCCGCATGTTGACCTTCCTTGCCGCCTCGATCGTTGCCGCCGGACAGACTTTCACCTGCACCCCGACCCATGTCTGGGACGGCGACGGTCCCATTTGGTGCGCGGAAGGGCCGCACATCCGCATCGCAGGGATCGCCGCGCGCGAGATGGACGGCACCTGCCGGACCAACCAACCCTGCCCCGCCGCCTCGTCAACCGAAGCTCGCGACGCGCTTGTTCGACTGCTGGGCGGTGCCCGCGGACGCATTTCGACGGGTCATGTAATCGTCGGAGGTCCCAGGCTGGCTTGCCGCTCGGAAGGCTCTGCCGGCGGCAACAGAACGGCGGCCTGGTGCCGTCTTCCCACGGGCGCAGACTTGTCGTGCGCGATGATCCGCACGCGGACCGTCCTGCGGTGGGACCGCTACTGGAAAGGACCTGCGTGCCGATGAGTGCCGAGCTGCACCTGCAAGGCCGCCTTGAACGTGGACCTTACGGTCTCGTACTTCGGATCGGCGACGGGGGCGCGTGGGAAGTTGAGACGCGCCGCCGAGCACGCCGTCTGGTTGGCCAGGAGGTTGAAGTCGTTGGGCACCGCGCCGGATTCAACAGTGTCAGCTGCGATCGGATATGGCTTGCCGAACAGCCCCGCCCCCGGCCGCCGAAGATCAACATCGAGTATCTCCTGGCCGCGGGGCTCGTGGGCTATGGTTTCATTGCCATACTCGCCGGTCTGGTCGGCTATTTCAGCTGATGCTCAGCGAATGGGAGCTGTGGGCCTGCGCCAACCGGGTGCTGCAGACCCACGGCGAGAACGCTCCTTTCCATGTCGCCGAGCAGATCGGAGCCTTGGCGCTGACGGGCGATGCCGAGGGCGTTCGCACTTGGCAGGGGATCGTAAGGCGCATCGCACAGCTTTCCGGAAAAGACGGGCAAGCGCCGCCCCATTGATCGGCGCGTTGATTAGCCGGCCTGGCCGGAGCGCGGCTAGATCCCGATTTCGAACGGCCTGATGAGCGAACGGTCGCGCTCGGGCGGCTCGCGCTCTGGGATTGGCGCCCTCCCCTTCGCCTGACCGGTGGCGGCAGCGTCGCGTAGCAGGTCAGCCGTCTCGAGAGCCGATCGCTTCATGCCCGGATTGCGTTCGACGGCCGCCTCGAGCTTCGCCGCATTGTCGACGAAGAGCGTCAGGCCGTCCCTCAATCGGGTTATCGTCACCATGAACGTCTGCTGGTTCGACAGGTTGCGCTCGCGGCTGTCCATGACCGCAATCCCCCGATCAGAGGTCAATCCCTGCGCCATGTGCGCGTTGAGGGCGTAGGCGAGGTCGACCCGTTCGAGCATCGGATCGTCGCGCGAAAGCTGGTGCTCGGCCCCGAGCGAGGTCTTCACCGTCACGCGCCGATCGTCGATCGCAACGATGCGGGCCTGGTCGGCATTGAGAAGCCCGCGCTTGTGGTCGGTCTCGGTCCAGCGGATCCGATCGCCGGCGTAAATGTCGAGGACACGAACTTCGAACAGCCGCAGCGCATCCTGCTCGCCCTGCGGGCGGAGCTGACCGGGGCGGAACTCGAAGCGACGGCCACGCTCGTTCTCGAGCGTCACCCGCTCCCGTGCTGCATCGCTCTCGACGACGCGATACTGGCCTTTGAGCAGCTTCTGTCCGCGCTGGCGCCGATCGACCTCGATTACCATCCCCGGTGCATAGGTGCGGGCGTAACGCAGCTCCTCGCGGGTGACGTTGATGCGGGAAAGCGTGTTCAGGCTCATCTTCGCCGCCCCCAGCTCCCCGTTCGCGCGCAGCCCGGTTTGGACCGCCTCATTGACCTGACTGCGCAAGGCCCGGCCTGAAGCATAAATCGATGTCCTCTCGCGCTCCTCCGGTGAGAGGGAGAGCCAGGCTGCCGCGGCTTGAACGGCTGCGCCGTCCGCTACCTCCACGACATGCCTCCCCAGATGCCGCAGCGCCTCATCGATGTGACCGCCCTGGGCTGCGTACTGAGCCTGGCGAAGCGCCTTTTCGCGGGCGCGCACGTTGATGTTCATGACTGCGGTCTCGACGCCGGCCTGCTGCATCACATCGAAGGGCTTGCCTGCGTCGACCGCCCCGAGCTGCTTGCGGTCGCCGCTGCTGGCGAAGCGGTCGAGCTCGAGCAGGTTGGCGAGCCGGACCAGCTTTTCCTTGTCGGCGTTGCCGACCATCGAGGCCTCGTCGAGCAGCACGACGGTGCCGCGCATGGCGGCCCTGGCTTCGGCGAGCCGGGCCGGATTGTCCCCTTCGAGGAGGTCGCGATACCGGCGCAGGAAGCGCGACACCGTCATCGAGGGGATGCCGGTCTCGCGCTCGAGCATCTGCACCAGCGTGTTCTGCACCGCGAGGCCAAGCACCGCCCGTCCCTCCTCGCGCAGGATGTCGGCGACGGGTTTGAGGACCGTGCTCTTGCCGGCCCCCGCAATGCCCTGGATCGCCACGATCCGGTTGTGCGAGCCGAGGAGCAGGCGCCCGGCTCCTTCCTGGCCCGCATTCAACGTCATCCCATAACTCAGCTGCGCAAGCGCCTGAAGCCGCTCGCCGGCGACGTCCGGCGGCACGATGACGGGAGCGACCCCGCGACCGCTTTCGACGCCGGCGATGATGCGCTGCTCAAGACCGATCGCATCGCGCGTCGTCACGAGCTCGCGGTCAGCCCCTTTACCCTTGAGCAAATGCCCCTGGCGCAGCAACTGATCAACGCGGTGCTCGATCTCGGGCATCGCTGTCGGCAGGGCAAAGCCGAGCGCCGTTCGATAAATCTCGGTGCGCGAAAACGCCGCTTCGCGTTCGCCCAGATGGCGGATGGCCGAGGCGACCGCGTGCACGGCGGCGATCTGTTCTGCCGTCCGATTACCAATATGCGCGGGCACGAGCGCGTCGCCCTCGCGCAGGCCGAGACGCTCGGCAAAGGATGCGGCGAGCGAGCGTCCGCGCTCGACAAGCTCCCGCACCGTTCGGCCAAAGCCCGGCACGTTTCCGAGGTCCTGGGCGGCCCGCGCATTGGCCTTGGCAATCACGGTCCCGGGATCGAAACCCAGCTTCGCCGCCGCCTCCTTCCACTGTCCAGCCAAGGCATCGCGGTCCTCAATCCTGCCCTTGTCGGCGCGCGTCATCAGGTTCGCGACGTTGCGTGCCGCCAGCCCCTTGCCTTCCATTGTAGCCAGTCGATCGAGGATTTCCGCGCGGCGCGAACTGAAGGCCTCGCGAATAGTCCGGGGCACGCCGACGGCTTCGAAATTGCCGTGCTTTCCGAACTCCCCGACCTCATAGCCGAGCTTCTCGACCGACAGGCGGAAGCGCGCCATGGTCATCGTGTTGAGCAGCGTATTGTGCTCCCAGAGCTTGTCATTCCGCAGCGCCCGCCATTTACCGTCCGGCCCCTGCGTCACATTCGCAACGACCGCGTGGAGGTGCGCGTTCGGCTCCTGATTGCGGTTGGTGTCGTGCTGGAACAGGCCGATGACGAGGTTGCCGGTCGATACCACACGCTCCCTGCCCCTCACCTCCATCCGCGTCTCGGCGAGGTTCTTCTCGGCCCAGGTAAGCGTCTCCCTGACCGCTGCGGAATAGGCGTCGAGGATCCGCCGGTCCCCGCCCACCAGCGCGAGGAGCGACCAACTCTTGGGCATCGAGAAGGTAAGATCCGTGCCTGCGCGGTGCACACGGTTGTCGCTGCCGACGCGGCTTCCGTCCGGCAGCAGGCCCTTGAGCACGGCCTCGAACTGCCTGGCCTCGATCCGACCCTCGAGGCCGAGCTCCTGCGCTCCACTGCCCAGCCATTCGCCGGAGCGATCGGCATCGGCTCGCGTGTAGTAATTGTCGGCGGCGAAGTAGTTGGCGGCGCCGCTGGCCGTGCGGACATTGGCTACCGAGAGCATGGTCCCCCCCTCGGCCGAGCGGCGCCTGCCTTCATGGTCAAAGCTCCAGATCGCCGAGATCGGGTCCCTCGCGCGTCGGCGTGTCGGGCTCGGGCATGCCATCCTCAAGCATCAGCTTCCGCGCCTCGGCATCGCTTTGCCGGTCCGCAGCATTATCGGAAGCGTGCGGCCGGCTTTCGGGCACCCCAACCCTCGGAGCATCAGGACGGCCTGGATCTCTTGCATCCTTGGCGGGGTCGTTTTCGGTAGCCGCCGAATCGGCACGAAGGACGGCATCCTTGGGAAGCGGAACGACAGGAGCAATGCGCTCCGGGTGCGCCCCGATCTCCTTCGCTTTTCCGTCCTTGAGCTCGGCCTCCGAGGGCCTGCCGGCACCATCCGGCAGACCTGATCGAACGTCCTGCCCGGCCTGCATCAGGGGCTCGACGCTGCCTTCAGGGTTGTGCGGTTCGAGCGCCAGAACGCCCTGCTTGGGAACCACCGGCTTGCCCGCGCCATCGTCGTTGGCGGACGGATGCTCCGCCTTCAGCGGCAAGGGCTCGGGAGGCGATTGAGAAGCTGGAAGCTGCACCGGCGGCGTTCCCGCCGATGGTCGATCCTTGGCCCTGCCGATGAAGGTTTCGGCGACCTTCGGGCGGCTCGTCGGCTTCAACTTGACCGGTGCGGCGGGGAAGCCATCGGGGAACTTGATGTAGCCCGACAGCCTGGGCAGGTTCATCAGCTGGTCGGGCAGGAGCAGCGGCTCGATGTGCTTGCGCGGCGTCAGGCTGACCGCGTCGCGGGCATTGTTGTAGCCGTAGGTATAGGCCTCTTCCATGTCCCGGACCTGGCGGTGACCGATGAAGTCCGAACACCAGGTCGCAGTCTCCCGGTCGGCCGTGCCGAGGATCAGTTTGGTCCGGGCGAGCGACGACAAGGTCATCGCCATGTTCTCTCCATAGACTTCCTTGAGCTTGGCATAGGCATGGAGCCCGAGGACAATCGCCCCGCCGAAATTGCGCGCAGTCTGGAGCCCCTTCTCGAGCGCTGGCAGGCGATGAAGCGCCCCGAGCTCGTCGATGAAGAACCAGCATTTCAGGTCATGCGTTCGGGCGTTCGTCATCAACGTGTTCATCGCCATGTCGAGCCACAGCGTGAGCACCTGCGCGCAGACGCTCATGTCGACATAGCGCGCCGAAATGAACACGACCGAACCCCTGCCGTCGTCTTCCTCGACCCACTGGCGAACCGAGAAGCGCGGGCCTGACGTGGGTAGAAGCTTGAGCACCTTGGCGTTCACGTTGAACACCGCGCGGATCGATTCCGCCATCCGCGCCGCTTCCGGAGCGGTCAGCGGGTCGGCGATCGTTCCGCGCATCATCGCATGGACCCGCGAGAGATCGGCGGTCATCAGTTCCCGCGCGAGCGCGTCATTCGTGCCCCTGCCCTCGGCAACAAGCTTGAGGCAGAATTCGACGAAGAGAGCACGGGCGGCGATCACCCAGAACTGCGCTTCCCCGCCCCCGTCGTGAGGCACCAGGGCTTCGGCGGCCGCCCAGAACTCGCCCTCGCTGCGACACTCGTCGAACAAGCTCCAGTGCGGGCAGCGGGCGTCGAGCGGGTTCAGGATCACGTCCCGCCGGCTGTCGTGGAAGTGCTCGATGAAGGCGCCTGTAAGGTCGAAAACGACGCAGCGCTGCCCCTTTGCGCGAGCTTCCGCGATCATGTCCGACATGGCGACCGTCTTGCCCATGCCGGTCGTGCCAATGAGCATTGCGTGGCTCTGCTCGAGCCGCCACGGATAGACGACGGTCGCGAGGTGCGAAGGCTGATACGGAAAGGCGGCGGCGAGTTCGCGCCGGCTGCACAACCGCCACTTCCAACCGATGGCCTCGGTCAGCTCGCGGGTCCGCTCACGCCGGTTGTGCACACGCAGCTCATCGACAAGTTCGGGAAGCGTGACGAGCAGCGCGCCTCGCTCGTGCTTGCGTTCCTTCGAACGTCCGCCGAAGCGCGCCGCGAACCAGTAGAAGAGCGCGAAAGCGGGCACCAGCAACAGCGCCGATCGGGCCAACGCATCACCGAGCAGGGCGAGCATATGGTCCCACGCCCGCGCCACCGGCGGGAAGCTGGCGAGCGTTGCGACGGGGACCTGAATGGTCCCGCCGAACGCGGTTTCGAGTGCGATCTGCTTGCCGGGATCGAACTCCATGAAGCCGTAGATCGCTGCATAGATGCGCATCCCGACGAGGTAGATCTCGTGGTCCGAGAGCCTCCCCGAAAGCGTCCACCACGAGGTCCACGCAATCACGATGCCCGCGACGATCAGCGGCCCCTTGAGGCCGGCCGCGAACATGAAGCTGAAGTGGCCGAGGAGCTGGCTGCCGCGGGTGAAATTGACGAGGTTTCGCTTCATGCGTCGCCTCCTTCGCCTGGCGTCGGAGCAAGACCCAATTCCCTGCACTTGCGGGCATAGGCCTGATGCGCGCGGTCACGCAGCGCGTGATCGGGATGCCCGGCGAGGAGCGCATCGATCCCCACCATAAGGAACACCGATTGGCGCGAGATGCGCTCGATGGAGGTGTTCAGGCGCGAGGCGAGTTCATCCTCCGCGCAGGCATTGGCGAGCAGCGAGCGGACCCACTCGCTCATGCTGATCCCCTTGGCTCTGGCAGCCTTGCGGATGAGCGAGCTGAGCTCGTCGGAGATGTAAACCTGGAGGCAGATTGGCCGTGTCATGCACGGACTCCTTGTGGTCAGGAGCCCGGTTCACACTGCGAAAGGCAGGAGATGGTCTAAGTCAAAAACAAGAACAGGTCAAGAACATCCGCGCTGGCGCAATTCCGCCATTCGCGCTCTTCCTTCGGTCACTTCCACGGAAGAGCAGCGCTCCAAGTCAGATTTGACGGAGAAGCTGCCACCGGAGGTTGCTCCAGGTATCACCTTGTTTTTTCTTACTCTTTTCCGGCGACTGGTCGCGTACGGTGTGCCCCTGTTCCCCGCTTCGGAGGATAGGACCAGTGACCGATCCTGAACCGGACTGGAGGATCATGCGACGTCCGACCGATGGCAAACGATGGGCGCTACGGCCGCTGACAAGGCCACGTCCGGGCGCCAAGTTAGGAGTACCGAGGCCAGCGCTTATCGCTCACACGACGGGGCGTTCCTGCATCTGTGCTGGTGTTTCGCGCGTGGGAGCCGAGCAAAAAGAAAGGAGGAAGCCCTGAACGGGCTTCCTCCTCGCCGGCGTGGTCAGAATTCGTCGCTGAGCTTGCTCGGCACGGTGTCGACGACACGGTCCAGCATGGCCTTCGGCAGGGCGCCATAGTCGCCCTCGTCGACGGCAATGTATCCATCGCCATCGGTCAGAACATACTGCGTGAAGTAGGAGTGAAAGGCGCGGGCATGGGCCTGATCAAGGGCGGCAACGAAGGCCGCCTGATCGGCCTGGAAACCGCCGCGGGCAATGTTCGATGAAGCGTACATGGGCTGTCCTCCTGATGTTCGATGCGTCGCATCAGGAGCTCACGCGATGCGGGTGACGGTCCGGGTCAGGGACCGCGTGGAACACGCGGCCGCGAAGCGGCGATGGGGGAAACGATTTTTGTCGGGGCCTGCCCCGGCAAAAATGGTGGGGCCCCGTCGTCCTTGACGCGGACCCAAAGCCTGCATCAGACTTGGGCTATCTGCGAGAGAGACCTCTTCCAACGTTGCGGGTACGCGCTGCCGCCGCCTCACAAACCATTTTCCTACACGCCGCGACGATGGCAGAATCAGCGGCGGAGGGGACCAACGGCCAGCGAAAGGATTCCATGATGGCCAGGTCCAAACCGAGCGCGCGGGATGCGCTCAAGAAGCTGCGCGAACAGCGCCAAGAGCTCGATGCCCGGGAAGCCCGGCTCCGCGAGGAAGCGGCCGCCGAGCTCGGCAAGGTACTCGTCGAGTGCGGCGCCGAGACGATCGAACCGGCGCAGCTTCGCCAGCTCGTTCGCGCATCGATGACACTCGGGATCGACGAGACATTGAAGCGCCTCGCCCCCGCCTGATGAGCAACGGGCGGCGGTGCGCGGTTCGATGCCCCGCACCGCCGCCTAAGCCGGCGAGCAAAAGAAAAGGCCCCGATGGCGCGTGCCACCGGGGCCTTGTCGTGGGATCAGATTGGTCAGTCGTCGTCGATTTCGGGAGCGCCTTCATTGGCGGCCGAGCGGCCCTTCGAGAGGAAGTCCACCTTGTCGGCGATGATCTCGCAGCCGTAGCGCTTGGCGCCGCTCTGGTCCTCCCACTGGGTGTAGTG
>SXGU01118105.1_pt1 | contig 21849 bp, 14 predicted proteins | sample 3174531 | NCBI WGS metagenome assembly SXGU01 (sample SAMN11356863, study PRJNA531348) | freshwater metagenome | isolation source: freshwater sample F1-140 | place: China: Fuxian Lake, Yuxi | collected 2017-12-25 | reverse complement strand
GCTCCCACACGCCCCTCAAGCGTGCGCGTCTACCATTTCGCCACCTGGGCAGTGCAAGGATTGTAGCAAGGAAAGCAGCCGAAAACATCTGATTGCAGAGAATTCTTCCGGATCATTTTCATCCTGAAATCGTCACCAGCCCCAGCACAAACAAAATTGCAGATCCTACAAACGCCCATGTAAGGGACATGGTTCTAAAGCGTAGCACTGGTGGAAGAGAATCGATGCCTCGGACTAGATAATAGGCCATCGGGAGAGCGATGAAGGTGACGTAGCGGAAATCCTGCGAGCAGCTGAAAGGATAGTGGATGCGGTAAAGGACTTCTCCGATCAAAAAGAGCGGGATGATGAGGGCTACAGGTGCATCCTGCGAGAGCGCAACTCCAAAACGTTTGCGTATTCCCCAGGCAATGGGAATGAGCAAGAGTAGAGCAAGAAAGAGTTGGATCTGGGCGAAGAATACAAGCAGTGGTCCATGATGCCATTCTCCAAAGAGTGCAGAACGGATGAGATAGTCCCAGACATACATACGATTGCCGTTATCATCCCAGTTATCATTGAAGGGAATTTCCAGGATGCGCAGAGGATGGAAGGCGATGAGGTGCCTGAGCTCTGTCGGCGGAAGAACAAGGCTTCCGAGGACTCCGACATTGGGGATCATTTGCCTGAATGGACTTTCACCGTTGAGTATCCATCGTAGTGCCGGCATGCAGAGGAGAAAGAGGAGAGCCAGTATTCCTCCGAGGATCATCATGTATTTTTTGTTTGGCGTACTGTGGCGCAGGAAAAAGAGGCAAAGGAATGGAAGAGGCCCCAAAACAATCGTATTCATTTTTGTCAGTATTCCGAGACCAAGGAATACAATACAAAGATACCAGCGCATCTGCTTCTCTGGATACTTCCACCATCGCAAGAGGCAAAGCATGGCTACAAACTGGAACAAAGCAGCAAGCGAATCGTTGTTGAGTCTTGAGGAGAACAGTACCAGTCCAGGCAGGAAGAATACGACTGCTGCAAATGGCATCCGCAAGCACTTTGTTTCCGGGGTCGAAAAGAGATGTACAGCGATGAGGATGATCACTACAACAGTCGCACATGCGATCAGCAATGAGAGTACCTGTAAGGATTCTGTGTTTAGTGATTCACCATTCCATCCGCCAGTAGCAAGTGACCATAGAGCCGCAAGCGTATGGTAGACAGGCGGATGATAGAATTCATATCCTTCAGCCGCTTTAGGGATACTCCAATGTGTGAGTATCCATCGTACGTATTCGAGGTGAGCTTCGGTATCGTATGTACGTCGGTCATATGGTGTTGCAGACACGTAGAAAGTACGCAGGACAATCGCCAGAATACCGAGCATCACTAGTCCAATATGACTTTTCAGGCGAGCCGTGCAATGACGAATCAGGGCAAGAATGGTTCTGATTCTACTGAATCTAGTATGTATAACATAATCCATTGCACTCTGAGTATTTAGTGGATTGCGCTAGATGACGGGATTGTACGCAATTAATGATAGACGTATAGCTTGACCCTGTTGCCGAAAGATATTTATAATTCATATTAGTTCCTTGTAAAGTCGGCTCTCACTTCCGTGCCACGCGGCGCGAACCGTCATTGCAGGAACACTTTGGAGCAAAGCCATGAAGAAGATTGTGTTGGTTTGCAGCAGCAACCCCCAGGACGCAACGCGTCTCCAGGAGTCTCTGACGGACTGGACTGTGCGCCATAGCCGGGTTCCCACGGCCATCGGCGATGCCGTTGCTTTGGTCATCGAGACGGATCTCGAGAACGCCGAGGTCATGGCGAACAATGCCTTGGATGCCGACAAGGTATGCATTTCCCTTGTCCACGCGTTCCATGAGCGCGTTTCGACCATGCAATCCGGATTCTTCGACGCCTTCCAGCGGCGTTGCCTGGACATCCATGTCCTCGGTGCCCGCATCGTGCAGGGCCTCGAACGCGCGCTGGCCTTGAAGCAGAGAAAAGCCCAACTTGCCGCGAACTAGTCAGGGAATTCCCTGGCCCACTGCCTGCGTCCTTCGTGACGCAGGCGGTTTTTTGAAGAGGGCTTGCATACCGGAGTATGCTGTCTCCATAGGGAGACTTGAGCACGAGCCAGCTGGCCTGCACACTTCTCCGTCTGCCACCCTGCAGCGTCCCGTCTTCAGGTCTTCTTTATATGCAGTAATGCTGGCCACAGCTATGCAGGGATGTGAACCAGCGCGAAAGCCTGCTCCGCCGCTTGCGAAGCTGCAGGAGGTTCCTTCCAGGGTAACGGTCGAACATTCTCCGCCGGGAAGAGATCTGGCGGATTCCTCTGAAGAACTTCCTGATGATGCTTTGTTGGCTCAGGTCGATGCATCTCACGAAATTCTTTCTCCACCAAAGCTCGATATGTTTGCAGCAGGCGATCGTGAGCTCACGCTTGGAATAGGAGAGTGGGTGACACTTTCCGACGGGCGGCAGAGCAAAGTGACGTATAGTGCCGATGGCCAGCTTCTTACAGTCGATGGTTTAGAGCTTGAGATGTTCTCAGCCACGTTTGTGAAAAATATATTCACGGGAAACAAGATACGAGTGCCGAGTCGGATCACTGTGGAAAAGGTACTCATCCAAGGTGGAAAGTTGATTGTGAAGGGGAGTTCCAAAGGACTTTCAGGCGAGACGGTTATGTCGGAGCAAGAAACGAGGAGTTTTATCGATACGTTGTCCAAAGGAGGAACTCCGGATTTTCCTCTAACGAGTCTTGTTGCAGAAAGCGGCTTTATCACGAAGCACGAACAGCCGGAAGAATCCGAGTAAATGCGACGCAAACATTGTTCAGTCTTCATATATACGTCACAATTTTGTCATGCATACATCCTCACACTCACCATCCCCGTCAGCAGAAGTCACTGCGTATTTCACTATGACCGCCGCACAGGCGTGTCAGCTTCTCGGTGCCGATGCACATCGCGGACTTTCGCAAGAGCAAGCCAAAAATCGCTTGATCGAATACGGACAAAATCTTCTGAAGGTTGTGGAGCGTGCTTCACCCTGGAAGCTTCTTCTTTCGCAATTTGGAAACGTGCTCACGGTGATTCTGCTCATTGCCGCCGGTGTGTCGGCACTGCTTGGTCATACCGTGGAGGCTGTCACGATCTCCGTGATCGTGCTCTTTTCCGTCATTCTCGGTTTTGTGCAGGAGTTTCGTGCGGAGAAAGCGATCGATGCACTCAAGAAAATGGCTGCTCCTGCGGCAACGGTCTTACGCAGCGGTGAAGAGATGGATATCCCTGCGGCGGAGGTGGTTCCGGGAGACATAGTCTTACTTACAACAGGGGATCGCGTTCCTGCGGACGGACGTCTTCTGCTTGCTGTGAACCTGCAAACCGACGAAGCCTCCATGACCGGCGAGTCGCTTCCTTCGGAGAAAGATGCAGGAGCGGCGATTGGGCCCAAGGCGTCACTTGGTGATCGCAAAAACATGGTCTACGCGGGAACTTCCGTGAGTTATGGTCGGGGTTCATTTGTCGTTACGGCAACCGGTATGCGCACAGAGTTTGGTGCCATCGCCGGGATGCTTTCTTCCGTGGAGACCGCGGAAACCCCTCTGCAGCAGAGCCTCGACCGCATGGGGCATTCGCTCGCTCGCGCGGCCTTTTGCATTATTGCGGTCATCGCAGCAATTGGCCTGTATAGAGGTCAGGCATTCATCGATGTCCTCCTCTTCGGCATCGCTCTGGCCGTTGCCGTTGTTCCGGAGGCACTTCCCGCCGTTGTTACGATCTCTCTGGCCATCGGTGTGCAGCGCATGGTCCGCCGCAACGCACTTATCCGTCGTCTTCCTGCAGTCGAAACGCTCGGCTGTACATCAGTTATTTGTTCCGACAAAACCGGAACGCTGACCAAAGACCAGATGACGGTGCGTAAGATATTCATTGGAGATACATTTATCGATGTAACCGGTGCCGGCTACGAGCCGCGCGGATCTTTCCTAATCGGGGAGCAAGAGACCACACCGGATGGATTGCTCATTGAATTGTTACAGGCTGCTGCTCTCGCGAGTGATGCACGGCTCACGCACATTGAGGGTGATGGCTGGACGATCCGCGGAGACCCTACCGAAGGCGCACTGATTGCCCTTGCGGCAAAAGCAGGACTGAAAAAAGAAGTACTCGATGAGCAGTTTCCGCGTATCGCCGAGATTCCCTTTACTTCAGAGAGCAAGCGCATGACGACGGTGCATGAAGTCGGTGGCGCCAACATGTCGTACACCAAAGGTGCGCCGGAGATGATGCTTGGTGCCTGTAATGGCATCAAGACAGCCCAGGGCTATGCCGCACTCACTCCCGATGATCGCGAGAAGATCCTCGCTGCAGCACAAACGATGGCAGGCACGGCATTGCGTGTTCTTGCCGTTGCCATGAAAGAAGGTGGAGACATCTCTACAGCGCAGCAGGGCATGACGTTTCTTGGTCTTGTCGGCATGATCGATCCTCCGCGCCCTGAAGCCGCCGATGCCGTTGCACGGTGTAAGAGTGCGGGGATCTCCGTCATCATGATTACGGGGGATCACCCCGTGACTGCGCAGGCCATCGCAAAGGAGCTTCGCATCCTCGATGGTGGACGTACAGTCACCGGAGCAGAATTAGATGCCATGGATGATGCAGCTCTCACTGCTGCTATAGATGATATTGATGTGTACGCACGCGTTTCTCCCAGTCATAAGTTACGCATTGTGAGTGCTTTGCAAAATCATGGGCACACCGTTGCCATGACCGGTGACGGGGTAAACGACGCTCCGGCGCTCAAAAAGTCCGATATCGGCATCGCTATGGGCATCAATGGTACCGATGTCACACGCGAAGCAGCTGCCATGACGCTTACAGACGACAACTTCGCTTCCATCGTTGCAGCTGTGGAGGAGGGGCGCCAGATCTTTGCGAATATCCACAAATATCTTCTGTATCTTCTCTCGTCCAACATCGGTGAAATCGCTCTCATGACGACTGCTTCCCTTGCTGGCGTTCCGCTTCCGCTTTCCGCAGCGCAGATCCTCTACGTAAACCTCGCAACGGACGGCCTCCCGGCCCTCGCGCTTTCTGTCGAGCCTCCTGAAGGGGATCTTATGCGCCAGCCTCCTAGGGCAAGCGGCAGCAAGATTTTCTCCCGTCGTACGCTCACGCTCATGATCATCGGCGGTACATGGTCCGCATGCGTGAACCTTGCACTCTTTCTCTGGGCTTTGCACTCGGGCAGGAGCCTTGCGGAGTCCATGACGATGACCTTCATTTCCCTTTCGTTTATCGAATTTTTGAAGGCCTATAGCTTCCGCTCCGATCGCTCATCCATCTTCCATAAGCCTTTTAATAACCGCTGGCTGAACATTGCCATCGCGTGGGAGATCCTGCTTCTCGCATGCATGCTCTATGTACCGTTCCTGCGGCGCGCACTGGGTACCGTTGCTTTGCCTACAGATGATTTGATCATCATCGCCTTGGCATCAATCACCATTGTTCCCGTTCTGGAAATCGCCAAGAGCTGCACACGGAAATGGATGCGCAGCTGAAAACTGGCGTGACGATTTGCTGACTATTTCTTGCCCTTCGTCGTTGCCACAAACTGCTCCTCGAGCATGGCGGGCGAAACACGGCGAACCTTGGCAAGGATCTGCTCCTTGGCGACCCCTGTTGCGGAGGCGTACTGCGTGCGAAGCTTACTGAGCTTGGCTTTTCTCTTGCGGCGTGCGTGGATTTCTCGTTGGCGGATGCGGGACATGGAAAGGAGGAAAAGTGACCGTACATGTTTACCGTAGATAGCAAGGAAAGGGAAGGAAGAAGTGGGCAATAGCATCATGAGGCCATCTATTGGAATGGGTTAACCATTGACATAATTCAATTATGCATTAGGATAATCCGGCTCTTTTACATAGTTATGGGGTTTTTGCAGCAAATGGTCTGATTTCAATTTCGTTCGGCGGAGTGCCGGGCGAGTCAGGCTACGTTTGCTGCAATGGACCCCAGATCGAGGAGTCGAAGATGATGCGGAATGTCATGGATGACCGGAAGTTTGCGATCCTTCTTCTTGAGAGAATGGAAGGTAGTAGCAGGTTCGATTTATTTGACTTTGCACTGCTCCACATCTTGAGAGTTTCGAGTCTCCCTCTTGAGGAGGCGATGAAGCTCGCTGACCTTCTGGTCGATTAGTCTGGGGACCTGGCCCGGCGACAGTGATGTCGCCGGGTTCTCCCTCAAATTTTGAGCAGTTTGGAGAGGGGGTACGCTTGACATATTCAAAAAAATCTCTAGGATGTTACGGCTCTTTTACATCACAGCGTGGGGTTTTTGCAGGGCATTTGACAGTTGGCGGAGGTGCCAAACGGAATGCGCTGCAATGGACCCCAAACAAAGGATGGAACCACATGCGGTTACGGCATCATGATGAGGATCTGTACTGTACTAGCGCAGTGCGAGCACATCTTGAGCGCAAGATTGCCCGGCTTGGCAAACTCAGACCCTATGAATCACGCCTGCTCGGAGCACTCCGGCAAGGCATGCAGTTCGTTCACGCGGACCTATGGGCCAGGCAAAGATTTCTATTTCCGGAAGAGCAGGAGCTGCTTGCTCACCTCTCCCAGGGATTTGAGAATCTCAAGGCTGTCGTCACCCGTGAGATGGCAATGGATCGTCTTACGGATCCAAGACGGCGCGTCATCTGTGCGGCTATCGAGCTGGGTATCGAAGATATCTATCATTTACATTGGTACCTCAAGCTTTTTGGTCCGCCGCTCGTTTCACAGGCTGCCTAGTAGCAGCCGGAATTTTTTTGGGTTCGGTCGCCACTCTCATGAGTGGCGGCCTTTTTTGCAGTATTCCCGCGCCTCTAGTTTCACGATGTCATCTTTTGTAAGACCGGGAAGATTCCACGGAGTGCAGGCAACCTTCGGGAGCTTTTTTCTCCATGCGCGGAATGCCGGAAGTGGCTGCTGCTGGTGTGCCTGCAGCATGTGGATCCAGATCCACTGCGGTGTGCCCTTGGAAATATCTGCTGCGAGAAGGATGTCTGCCGTGTGACGATGCACATCTTCGCCAACATTTGCACCGGAAGGTAAACCATCGATAGTTTTAATGGTCTGCGTGAGAGTATCTGCCGCACTCGCCGCTGTCATGCGGTCTCTGGCGAAGCGCGACATCGAGGTGCCGACCCGTCCAATGCAGTGAAGCATCGCTGCGGAAAGTGCCGGATGTTTTTTAGGTTTCATAATCCACTTCGGTACAGAGTGTTGTGCGGGGTAACTTCGGGCAATGTCATTCGGAACCTGTATTCTTCCCTGAAGCTGCTTCGCAAACTGGTCGGCCCATTCATTTCTCAGATGCTGCTGATGTTTGGCATCAGAAATACCACCGGCATTGAGGATATGCTTGAGGACAGGGAGAGAAGGTACTTCTATTCCATCGGCGTAGCGACGGATGTGAAATCCTGAGCAGTATGCTTTGACACTTGTATCTGCACTCTGCGTATCAAGATTTTTCGCTAGGTGATGGAGTGGTCCGAATTCACGAGGTTTATGCGCTCCGCGTGCGTCCGCTGCATCTTCTGCCATGCGTACCATGGCTTCTGTCATAGAGCGCGGTGCGGTATAGCTGTCGCGGCGCTCCGTGGCCTGCGTAGCCCGCTGCATTCCAAGGTGATGGATCACCGTACGCATGTGATTCTGAAGTTCCTGCTCTTTGCGTGCGTCATGGGGCGAAGTGCCACTCAGGTTTGCCTGCCCATTTTCCGCAAGCATTAGAATGCGCTGAGGCCAATTCTTCCGTTCGGCGCGCAGAGCCTGCAGTGACGGAAGTGCATCACCCCAGAATTCAGCATCATTCTTCAGCGGTTTTGTACTGAGAGCTTTGGAAAGATCACTATTCGTTATGCCCCATTGTTCGCGATCCAGACGCACAGGGTTACTGAACGTCGGGTAGCCCATGCGCTTGCGCCAGAGCGAACGGTTTTCCCGGAAGATTCCGATCAGATGTTCCGTCTCCCTCGACGTTTTTCCTACGATATGTGCTAGGACTGCTGGGGGTGCTTCCACGTTTGCATCGGACTTTCCCTCTATTACGGGGTCACGCATCAGGACAAACGGACGTGTGCCTTCTACACCGAGAATACGTTTCATTTTCAGATCCGAGAATCTGCGCTCGGTTTGCACTGCCCTGACCTGCGTATGAAAATCCGGACGGCGGGACTCCTGTGCAAAGTCGGTATTCCATTGCCGCTCCAGATCTGCCATTTTATCTGCTTCGATGAGCTCCGAAGCAACCGGTTCCGCATCGCTCCACGGAGGCATGGAAAAGCGGCTGATCTGCGTGGCTGGTGAGATGCGGGTACTGCGAAGCATTTTTCGGCTGCGCAAGAGATCGGATCCCTGCAGCTCTGCTTGCACATGAAGCTCTGCAAGTGAGGGGGGTACACCACGTTTTTCCGTGAGAATCTTCCGCGCTTCACTGGACCAGATACTTCGCATACGATCGATGTCCATCGGCTTTTTCCTTTCCTCTGCTGCATCCGCAAGTTTTTGCAGAGGAGCAAAGGGGGGAACATACGGAGTTTGCCTGTAGGCACGTACAGCGTCGGGGGTGATGCCACCATCGCGCTCGATGGCGCCCTGACCGAAGCGGTATTCGTGCTCGAAGAACAGTCCTTCTATGGTTCCTTTACGGTCTGCAAGGACGCCATCGATGACCGCCTGGATATGCGCAGGGGTCACGATGTCCGGCTTTTGGCTCCAGTGTCTGATGAGATTATGTATCGTCGTATATCGCCAGTGCAACGTGTGTTCATGATCCTTCCTCTCGATGGCCTTGATGGTGTTGCGGTCGATGCCTGTGGCATTTGCATACTCCTTTCGTCCGAGTCCTTCGAGCTTAAAGCGGATGGCAGCAAGGAGTGAGCAGATGTGGCTGCGTTGCTTTGTAACAGCATTAAAACTTCGGCTATTGCGCATCATGCGGTCTGGCCGGCTTGTGTCTTCTATCCGAAATTCTCTGACATCTACTGGGGCAATAAGCCCAGCGAGGTCGTCTTCGGATAGCATCTCTATTTCAGGCATAAGGGGCCTATCCTCCCAGAGGTGGGCGTAATGTCAATTTTTCCCGTCATATTGCAGAAAGCAAGCTGACGCGTTTTCTTGTCACATGAGTCATTTTTCCGTAGCATCTGCCGCCAGCCTATGGACATAGATCGTCTGCCACGGCCCCCGAAGCTCCTGAAGCTATCTCGGAATAATAACTTCGATCCCACGGAGGAGTTCGGCCGGCAGTACCGTGCGCAGTATGCAGAGATCCTTCAAGCATTCCCTCTTGGTAGCGATGCCTGGAATGGGAAGCCCGGCATGAAGCCATACCTGCCCACTGAAGATCCTGCAGAATTTCTCAAGCACCAGTATGCGGCTGCGGATGAAGCTACGCAGCTTCGGACACAGGAGTCCTTCTCAGGCGTTGCAGATTTGCGGCGGCGCAAGTGGGAGGCCAACGGACTTACGCTCCGGGGCTACCAAAGAGGCATCGTCTCCTGGAATCCGATGGCGTGGTGCGCCGAGGGTCGTAAGCGTTCTTCACAACTCATTGACCTCGCTTACGGCGCCGGAAAGTCGATCATCGGTGGCGTCATCATGGAGTTCGAGCGCAATTTGCAGACCCGCATGCTTCAAGGTGGAGCTGATCCCGAGGATGTGCCGATGGCCGGTTATATGGTGATGCGTAAGGAACACGCACTCCAAAATGCCCTCGGCGAGCAGTGCATCGTGCAAAATCCTCCCTACACCTTTGAGCAGACGCACATCAACCAGTACTACGGCGATCTCACGCTCCTCTACGGAGCTATGTTTACAGACCGCATGAACCGCAAAGCGTGGAAAGAACTTTTTACTGCGGACTATCCTTCGCACAGAGCCGCTGCCAAGGCTGCCCGCGATATTCTCGGAGGAGGGAAGAAATCCTCGGATGAGGAAATGATTGATGCCATCGCCGGCGTGCTCACTGGAAAGATCATCTACGTGCCGGGCCCAGGAAACCGCCCCGTACCAAAGGCTCCTCCGCCACGAGTAGGAGACATAGATAGCGATACGTACAAAGGGGACGCACTCTACGGCACGCCACCGATCGAAGTGTACCCCGTAAAGGCGTCACACAAGGATCTGCTACCTGGTCGGAAACTCGCGCTTCCGGATGACGCGGGGAGAGAACTTCTTTATGTGATGACGAGCAGTATGGTCACCGGCACGCGCACTCGTATTCGCGATGGCATCCGCGAGGGTCTCCAGCGCATCGGCGATGGTGGGATGCTGATGGGCGATGAGATGGGTAGATTTAGTTCTGAACAGGTCCTTCATCCTTTTACAGAGCGCAATGAGATCGGTGCCAGAGCGCGACCACACTTAGTCGGCCTTGCAGCGGATGATAGCGGCCGCCCCGGTTGGACGCGCTCACCACGGCTCACCAAAGAACGGGGTGTGGAGCTGGGGGTGCTACCCCGCGTAGGGTACGAGTACATCGTACCGAAAAGCGGCAAGCTTGTTTCACCGGGAACCGAGGAAGCCTTCGAACAATTTCTCGAAGCACATCTAGCTGACGTGCCGCTGGCAAGTGCGCTTAAGCTCAAGCAGCCGCGTGAGAGAAATACTCTTGTCGTTGTGTCTTCCGGACGGGAAGCCGTCGAGTACATGGAGCGCTATGCTGTGCACTGCGACAATAAAAAAATTCCGTGGGATGTTTCTGCCTACTGCGGTTCGCATCGTCGCTATAAGGAAGCAATCCGCGCGTGGTTCACCGGTCCCAGCGGAGGAAAGACGCTCTTTACGACATCCACCGATATCAGCCATGCCATGCATCTTCCTACACTGGAAAATATCGAAGTTGTGGGGCATGCCAATGTCCAGCTTCTCGGGCGCCTCCTCCACAACGCAACCATGATCCCCGGGCAGACTGGTGCTGCTGCCGCCCGCCGCGTCACTTTCCGGGAGCATGCCCTTCTGGGTGTGAAGCCTCTTTTGCGGCAGATCGCCGAAGAGCAGGGAATTGCGCTTGCTGAAGAGGGTCTTACCTGGGTGCCGCTTGAGGTGCTCGTGGACAAATCTGGGTATGAAGCAGACGAGGCAAGGCCCCAAGTGAAAAGACTGCACAAGAGTGCTGCTGCCATTCCGGATGCCTCCTCTGTGCGCCCTGCTGCTCGTGTCGGCACTCTCCTAGAGTTTACCAATCCCTTTACGCAGGCGCAGATGCGAAAGCAGGAGGGAAAGGTACCGCGCACATATGACTTCACACCGGATAGCGAGGGGCTCGTGTCTGAAGCGACGGTCGACGCATGGATTCATAACGAAAAGCTTAGTGGCTCGTGGAGGAGCGCTGTGCGCATGGCTGTCCGTGACGCGTATCGTAGTGGAAAGCGTGGGCGCGATCTTGCTGCAGCCGCCTACGCAAAGATCGATGTTCTCCATGCGAAGCACGGCAAAGGGAACAGTAATGGCAACGGTACGAGTGCACATGGTCGTAGCACCAAGGTTCATCACATGCACGTGTAGAAGCTTTTCCAATTGTTTCATCCATGCCTCCTATCAATACTCAACGACCTGCTCTTGTAGACATTCAGAAGTTTCCCAAGGGGCATGAGCGTCGTCTTGCGGGAGTAAACAACAGAGTCATTGGTGAGGTCTTTGAAAATACAACATCGGATGCGCCCAAAATAATGGCAGCTATTCGCTGGAGCATGCTCCGTCTCTTTCGCTCACGATTTGCGCATGAGGTTGGGATCGGAAAAGCGACGGTTGCAGAGCTGGAGAGAGATCGCCCCGAAGGCTCAAGGCCGCAGAGAGATGTGTATACAAAAGTTATTCAATATCTGACGCCAGAGCGCATCGGTCACGATGTCCGCGAGCAGCTTCTGCAGGCGTTTGTTCCGGGAGATACCACGCTCGATTTGGAGGAGCGCATTGGTTTCGAGATCGGATTTACCAAGATGCTGGAAATAATCGATATTGGTGACAAGGCGTGGTATCAGCGTCGTAAAATGGGAGTCATTGCAGACCCCGGAGAGCTGATACATCTTGTCGATAAAGCATACGCGGGCAAAAAAAAGGGACAGCCGGAACTCCATGATTTGCGTATGGAGCAAGCGATGCGAACATGGACTAACGAAACAGTAGGGCGCTACCGCTCACGCACGCTCGAAGAGCCGCTCGCGCAGTTACTTACGGATTTGCAACTCTATTGTGTCCGCGATCATCGATCTACTTTCAGTGTCCGCACGATCTGTGACCTGTCAGGTTGTACGGAGGATACCGCGGCGGATTTGCTCAATGCACGTCTGGTTCCGTGGGAGAGAGTGGAGCCTGTGGTGGATGAGGTTTACGGTGCCGGAGGCGATATCCACTCTGCATGGATGGAAGCTGAGGAGACGGAGAGACATCGCGAACGCTTTTCTACGGCATTCACCAATATCCGTGATGCAAACGGTATCCGAAACACAGAGCTTACTGCCTGTCTTGGCGTTGTTGCTCCCGAAAAACGCATCGATGATTACGAAGTACATCGCACCGAGGGGTACCGTCCGTCATCTGAAGTACGTCGTGCCATAGAACTGGGAAGCTTTTTCGGACAGGTGCAGATGCGCGCACTTGTTGGGTTGGTCTCCGGCAATGCTGCTGAGGGCATGGATCTTGAGCGTATTTTCCGCATGGAGCGCGAGAGACACTACCGTCGTACGGGAAGTGCTCTGGAAGGAAGGCGCCTTCAGCTGCGTATCGACCGTGAGTGGAATGGTGTAGATCTCGAAGCTCTTGCACGTGGAAATGTACGCTCGGATGCGCATGATGATGAAGTGAGCGTGGAAGCCAAGCGTCTTAATAGTATAGAGATTGCGCATGGGAGCGGAGGAGAAGCTTCGGATCATCTGGTTCGACCTCTTCAGTCCACCGTTGATCGTCTGGGTCAGCAGCGACTGGAAGAGGTGCTTCTGCGGCAACGTGAGAGGAGGGGAGAAGTCGCATCTGCCGCATGCAGCGAAGCGACAACAGTGCAGGGATTTGTTTCTGCTTTGCGGGAATGGCTCGGCTCACTGCGCACTATGCAGCAAAGAATTTCGGATGCTACCGGGGATCGATCACTGAAGCTCTCCTCGCAGCGCATGACCAGAGTTTTGGCCGGTGATTCTGTACCCACGCTTCCTATTCTTCAGAATATGTCCAATGCTCTTCTGGAGTCTGATCTACCGGAGATCGTGAAGCAGGACTGGTACGACAAGTTTGCTGAGCGTGGATCATTTCGCGGAGATCATATCGTCGAGAGTCCTGTAGAGCGCGCACTGGCGACAGTTGTTGCATCGTGCGCCGCTTCACCCGTTGCCTTTGCCGAGGAGCGCATGTCTTCATCACCAAAGCTCTTTTGGACAACGCTTCGTCCCAATGATCGCTGTCCGGAGATCCGTTGGGAGAATGTGGAGGCCATTCTCCTTGCTGCGGATATCGGCCCAACGAAGCCGACATGGTGGTTGCTGAGAAAAGTAGTAAAAGAGGGAATGGCATTCCGTCCTGCTTTGCAGTCGACAGTGGCTCAGATGGGGAACAAGAATATGAGAGTCACCCCCCATGCTTTGATTGGTGTGTCGTGGGAGCAGCTCAAGACCGTGGGACTGAAGAAGCCGAAGGAGCAGCCTGCCAAATAGTTACTTCCTCAGCATTTCCTGAATTCTTTTTAGGTGCTCCGCAGCTTTTTCATAGTCGGGATTGCGAGAAACCACGATCGCAAGATTTTTCTGGGCTTCTGTAAGGAGCCCAAGCTCCGCTTCTACCGCTGCCAAGCGGTAACGCGCTTCGATGTCGCTGGACCGCATATGGAGGTACGCGAGAAGTTCTCTGCGCGCCTCCTCTCGCATGCCTCGCTTCTGAAGAGATACTCCGTAGTTGTAGTGGGCGTCCGGAGATTCGGGCGCACGATCGGCACCTTTCGCAAATGCTGCGAGAGCTGCATCGGTCTCTCCCCGTTCATCGAGCAGTGAGCCCAGGAGCGACCATGCCTTTACTTCTTCGTCCAATACCATTCGATCGGGAGGGATCATGCTCAAGCCTGTTTGTACTGATGCAATTGCACCGGTGAGATCGCCCTTTTTTCGTAGGTGCATAGCGATATTGTTGTAGCCAGATGTCAGTGTGGGGTCACTGACAATCGCTTCTTCGTAGAGTGTTAGCGAGCGTTCGGTTTCTCCGTTCAGGTATACAGCTGCACCGAGGTTATTCAGTGCCGGTGCGAACCCCGGATGCTGAGCAAGTGCGTGCTCGTAGAGGGCGATGCTGTCTCGCCATGTTTGTGCCTGCGTAAACGTAGCGCCAGCAAGTACGAAAGCCACCAAACATCCGGCTATCTGCATGACGTATGCTGAACAGCGTTTCTGTAATGGTAAGAGCAGAGATCCCAGTGCCAGCGCCAGTCCCACGATCCCGATGTATACATAGCGGTCGGAGGTGACAAAGAGCATGTCTTTTTTGAGAAAGTTCATGAAGCTTGGGAGCATCGTGAGCAGAAAGAAGGCTATGCCCCAGGTGAAGAGGGGAAGAGTGCGACGGAGTTTCCAACTGGTGATCAGAAGTGTGAAGACGAAGAGGGCGAAAAGGACGAACAAGAGATTGATTTCCACAGGAGCGGTCTGTGGGTAATACGCTGTAAGGCCTATAGGAAGCAGAAATCTTGCGATGGTGGTCGTGAGAGCTTTCATGGAAAGCAGCGCTTGATCCATGCGTCCCATCTGTTCCATCTGCGCGGTTTTCCCGAAGAGTGCGATGATGCCGAAGATGAGCATGAGGATGAAAAAGGGTAATAATTCTTTTGAAGCCTTTCTCAAGCGAAAATCTCCGCGTATGGCATCGAGCAATACAAATGACATCGGCAGGAGAATCACCGATACTTTTGCGAGGAGCGCCAGTCCGAATGCAGCCAGACTGATGCGGTACCATCGGTCTTCCTGCGATTCTCGAAACCGCAGAAAGCTCCAAAGAGAAAGGAGAGCCAAAAATCCCGAGAGGACATCTTTGCGGGCGGCTGCCCAGGAAACAGCCTCAACATTGAGAGGATGCAGCGCGAAGATTGCCGCACAGAAAAGTCCAAGGGATACATTGTCTGCAATCCTGCGGATAGATGCATAGACCAATACGATGCTCCCAAGGTGCAGGAGAAGATTATCGAAGTGATAGAGAAATGGATGAAGTCCGGCAATGCTGTATTCGATCTGATACGTGAAAAGCGTGAGTGGCACATACAGCTCCGGATCGTAACTGGTGAATACCCGCCACAGGTGCTCTGGGCTAAGACCATGCACTTTGTCGTTACTCGTAATCAACAGGATGTCATCCAAAGACACAAAGTCATTGCGGATGACTCCGGGCAAGTAGACGAGGAGAGTGAGTCCAAGAATTGCCCACAATGTACGTCGTGCATCCATACACTACAGCATAGTCCGGAATTCCTCTTCGCTCATGATCTTTATCCCGAGATCTTTGGCGTCTGTGAGCTTGCTTCCGGCATCGTCTCCTGCGAGGAGATAATCTGTTTTCTTGCTCACGGCAGAGCTCACACTTCCTCCGCGTTCTTTGATCATAGCTTTCGCTTCCTCGCGACCAAGAGAAGGAAGCGTCCCTGTAAGGACAAATGTCTTATCTGCAAAGGTCTGCTCTACAGTGCTCCCTTTGGGGAGTAGGGCGATCACGCCGCCATTGCCGAGCTTGTGCAGTAGCGAGCGATGATCTTCGTCGGCTATCCATTCTATGAGCGACTCTGCCACCACAGGTCCGATGCCGCTGAGCGCCGCAATACGTTCTGTGGTCATGGCTTTCAGTGTCTCTGCAATGTCCTCCATCGTCACGCCGAGAACCTCGACAGTGCGCGTGCCTGCTCCGAAAAGGGAGGTCTGTGTAGCCGTTTGCTCCTTCTCTTCAAACGTAAGTTTGCGCTCCGGCCACGCGAGACTTTTTCCGATGATCTCGGCTGTCTCCCTTCCTATGTGCCGGATGCCGAGGCCGAAGAGCAGGCGGTCGAGGGGGGTGCGCCGTGCTCGCTCAATAGCTCCCAGAAGCTTCTCCGTTTTCTTTTCTTTGAAGAGGGGGAGACCGAGAAGATCCTCTGCAGCGAGGAAGAAGATGTCTGCGGGATCGGAAATGAGATCCGCGCTCAGGAGCTCCTCGACGGTTTCTTTCCCCAGTCCTTCGATATTCAGTGCATAGCGCGAAGCAAAGTGCTCGATGCGTTCCTGTCGTACTGCGCCGCATGTTGCATTCTCGCACCGGTGAATCACTTCACCCTCCGGTCGTACGAGAAGATTTCCGCAGCTTGGGCAATGCGCTGGGAAGTGAAATGGTATTGAGGATTTCGGGCGTAGATTTTTCAGCACTTCAACGACTTCCGGAATGATGTCGCCCGCCTTGCGGATGATGGCCGTATCGCCGATGCGGACATCCAGACGCTGGATTTCATCGGCATTATGGAGCGTTGCTCTCGTGACGGTGGACCCTGCAACGAGCGTGGGTGTGAGGTGAGCGACCGGTGTGATGGCACCTGTGCGCCCGACCTGCAGTTGGATATCCAGAATCTGTGCAGTCTTTTCCTCTGCAGGAAACTTGTATGCACGTGCCCAGCGGGGGGCTTTGGCGGTGGACCCGAGATCACGCTGAAGTTTTTTGTCATTGATCTTTATGACAACGCCGTCGATATCAAATGGCAGATCATTGCGTTTCTTTCCCCACTCTTTGTAGACCTTCTGGATTTCCTCAGGATTTTTGCAGAGGTGATATTCGCGATGTGTGGGGATGCCATGTGCATGGAAGAAATCGAGCACGGATTTCTGGCTAGGGAGTCCAAGTGCCTCTGCAGAGGATTCATCCAGGCTATAGCAGAGCATCCGGAGATCTCTCGCAGCAGTGATCGACGGATCGAGCTGCCGCACAGATCCCGCCGCAGCATTGCGCGGGTTGGCAAAGTGTTCCTCTTGCGGGAGGGTTGCATTGAGTTTCTGAAGCGCGGCTTTGGGCATGTAGACCTCGCCGGAAACTTCGAGAGTTGCTGGTGCCCCACTCTTTGTTTCCTGAAGGGAAATTGAGAGAGGTATAGATTCGATTGTTCGAATGGTATGGGTGATGTCTTCGCCCTCGATGCCGTTTCCACGTGTTACCGCACGCACCATGCGATAGATATTTTTTTCCTTTTCATATATCAGCGACACATTCAGTCCATCAATCTTTAGTTCCACGATATGTTCAAACGCTTGCTGCTCTCCACCAAGTGCACGCACGATCTGGTCTTCCCATTCCGTAAGTTCTTCCTCGGCAAAAATGTCTTGGAGGGATTCCTTGCGCGTGAGGTGCCGCACTTTCGGCAGGCGCCCATCCAGCGGGGCTCCTACGCGTTGAGTAGGGGATTCGGGGGTAATAAGATCGGGGAATTGCGATTCCAGAGCAATGAGTTCCTGCTTTAGGCTGTCGCGGACACTTTCCGGGACATCCGTCCGGTTTTCGATGAAGTACGCGGTGTTCAGCCGGAGAATTTCCCCGCGCAGTTTTTCTATTCTTGCCTGCGCATTATTCTTGTCCATGTGCCAATTGTAGCCAGTTTTGCTTGATTGAAGAATAAGCAAAATTGTTGTATAATATTGATAAGAACAACATACAACTCTTCTCCCATTCGTTATGGCCTCAGGACTCGATCAACTGTTTGCCGCTGCCGCCAAGGCAGGCGCTTCGGACATTCACCTCGCCGCAGGCAGTCCTGTTGTGTTTCGCATTGATGGAGCGCTCAGTGAGCAGGGAAAAAAGAAACTTACAGCAGGGGATATCGAGCGTGCGGCGAAGGCGGTCCTCGGTGCCGAGCGCTTCAAGGCATTTGAAAAATCCCGCGAGATGGACAGTGCTTACGCTGTTGGCGATGTCCGCTTCCGCGTGAATTGTCACTATGAAAAAGAGTCACCGGGTCTTTCAGCACGCATCATCCCGCAGGAGATTCCTGCAATTGCCGATGTCGGTTTAACGGATATTTCTGCATCACTCTGTCAGCTCAGTAACGGTCTCGTTCTTTTTACGGGTCCGACGGGATCAGGAAAATCTACATCGCTTGCGGCGATTTTGCATCAGATCAATCAGGAGCGATCCGAGCACATCATCACTCTGGAAGACCCCGTGGAGTTCCTTTTTCCAGAGGGCAAAGGCATCATCCGCCAACGTCAGTATGGATCCGACTTCCTGTCGTTTCCGGAGGCTCTCAAGCGTGTACTTCGCCAGGATCCGGACATCGTGATGGTCGGTGAAATGCGTGACTTGGAAACCATTGCCGCAGCCCTCACCCTTGCGGAAACCGGGCATCTTGTCTTTGCGACTCTCCACACGCCAAATGCCTCACAAACCGTTGATCGCATCGTGGATGTCTTCCCTCCGCACCAGCAGCAGCAAGTACGCATCCAGCTCTCGCTCGCGCTCAAGGCGATCGTTGCCCAGAGACTACTTCCGAAAGAAGGAGGAGGTCGGGTTGCCCAGCGAGAAATTCTTGTGAATACCACAGCCGTTGCCCACATCATCCGCGACAACCGTGCAGCAGAGCTGAAGTCCGTCCTTCAGACAGGCACATCTGCAGGCATGACAACCTTTGAAGCGGATGCTAAAAGGCTCCTCAAAGAACGATCGATCAGTAAGGAGACGTTTGGGTGGGCGAAGATGGGGTAGAAGCTTTTCCACCTCCTTTGCTTGTCTAACGAACGCACGCACGTTGTTGCTGGTGGCAATTCTTTCCACCTTTGTTCGGCGACAAAGGTGGAGCCAAAACGCCGGGCGCGCCAATACCAGCTCCGCTCGGCCCTGGGTCTCGTTGGGAATGCCTCCAAGGCTTCGGCATTCCCGCCTCGACGCCGCTGAGGCGGAAACAGGGCCTTCCTCTTCACCCCCCGTGGCGCGCCAGCCACCCACGGCACATTCCCAGTACGACCGGAGTGGCCAATTGTATGGAAGTAGATGTACGTTCCATCCACCTATAGAACGTTCCAAATAGTGCTTTTGTTTATGAATTTCTCTATCAATCCACAAGTTACTATTACCAATACATCATCTTCTTGATTTATGTAAAGAATCGCGTAGCATGGGGAATTGCCGTGACTTCTTTGCCCGTATCCATCGAGCAGTATCTCCTTGAATCCGGATTTTCCGGCACGGAGATTCTCATCTTAAAACATCTTCTTGAGGGGGGCGCGATGACCTTGCGTGAGCTTGCGGCAAAGACCGGAAAGAGTACGGGCGTACTGGACTCCGCAAGTAAGAAACTTCTGAGTAAGGGCATTCTTGCAAAGGGTATCATCAACGATACTCCGAAGCTCAAACTCTCTTCCTCCGAGGCGATCGTGGAGTGGGTACGTGAGGATAGGAAGCAGAAGCAAGTGGTATCCGAACGTAGGGAAAAGGATCTTGAAGCATTTATGGCATCACTTTCTGTCGATGTGAGTCGTGCCGATATCCAGCACTACGAGGGGCTGGAGGGACTACAACAGGCTTACATGAAGCTTCTTGAGGAATGTGGCGGCACGATGTTGCATTTACTCCCCGTGCGGCACACCGAGGTAGAGGATCCTCTCCGTGATTTCTTGGTTCAGTTTTTCCGCCTTCGTCATCGCCAGAAGGTTATCACCCGTGTCATCGCGCACGACACGCCGCTTGGGAGGCGCTACCAGAGCCGTGATCCCTTCGAGTACCGTCAAACACTTCTGGTTGCTGAGGATGTCTATGCCTTTGGCACAGAGAAAGTGGTAGCGGGGGATTGGGTCGGAACATTCAATCATGCAGAACAGAAGGCGTTTCTCATCCGCAGCAAGGAAATGGCGCAAATGGAGAAGGTGATGTTCGAGGCGATGTGGAAGCAGGAGACTCTGAAGAAAACGCAGAGCGGTGGTGTGGTGGTCTCCATTCAGGAGCCGATTGCTAAAGAAGTAGAGGTGCGAACGAAAATGATTTCTGCAACTAGAGAGTTTTTCCTGAGCAGGAAGAGTATTGCAGCATTTGCAATCTGTGCTGCATTGTCTGCGGGGATGACATGGGGGATGTACCGGTACACATATCATCTCAATCTAGAGCGGTTGCGTGAGCGCGCCATGGGCATAGCTGCGACAGCTGCGTTGCAATTTGAAGCGGAGGATCTTGATCAATTGCGTACGTATAAAGATGCATCAAAACCAGCGTATAAGAAGGTTGTGGAAGCACTGAACGATATTCGTGAGCAGAACCCAAACGTGAAGTATGCGTACATCATGCGACCGACCGATAGTCCCTACTATTGGGAATTTGTTGCGGATGCGGATTCGTTTGTTCTCACTCCACAAGTGGATGTAAATGGAGATGGGGTTTTGAATGATCAAGTTCCTCCAGGATATTTGTGGTTGGATAAAGAGCCAGCGATGTCCTCGTTGCGTCATGCAATTCTATATCCAGATGCAGATAGGGAGCCTGTTATAGATCCCTGGGGTGCATGGATTTCAGGTCATGCACCCATCAAGGGCAATGATGGCAGCACGGCTGCAGTGCTAGGCATCGATTGGCAGTCTGCAGAAGTGATAAATATAACATCGCAATCATTTGCACCATTATTGGCGTTTCTGACACTCTTTTTAACCTTTCTTTGTGTAAGATTTATTGCTGCTAATAGATCTCTTGTGAAGGATTTTTTGCGCCTGAGTCAGACAAAATTTCTGTTGGTTATTGTGGGGCTTGTTACTGCCCTTACTGTTGCGGTTTCTTATGCTATGTACTTACAGACATTAGGTTTGATCAAGGAGCAGTCAGCACAGCGACTTAAAGCTATTGCTGCAGCAACAGCGATGCAAATTGATTATCGAGACTTGGAAACATTGCGTTTTGCAAGAGATATGAAAAGGCCTGAGTATCAGAAAGTATTTGAAATACTGAATAAAGTTCGCGCTGAAAATTCTGATATAAAATGGGCATTTGTCTTGCGACCAACTGATGTGAGAAATATCTGGGAATTTGTTGTTGATGCTGATGCCAACTACAATATTCCACCATTTGTTGATGACAATTATGATGGAGAGATTTCAGAATCAGAGGAGAATATCTATCCAGGATTTCAGTATGATATTTCGAATGATCCTAATATAGAGTTAGGATTAAATCAGTCTGTAGCAGCCAACAACTTTCATTCCGATCAGTGGGGAACCTACATTTCAGGTTATGCTCCAATAAAAGATAGGGAAAATAATTCAGTTGCTATTATTGGATTTGATATTAAAGTAACAAATATATTAGAAGAAGTTCAGGCAAAGATGCTTTACAACATAATTGGGCTTTTTGTTTTTGGTATAGTGCTTCTATCTTTAAATAGCTATGTTCACTTAAAAAATAAGCAAAAATAGAGTATAATGAGCAGATGCTAGAACGAAGAAAGTCAAAAATCATCTGGCGTGATACTCTTTTTTCAAGGACATCACAAATTTTGTTTGTGGCTGTGTGTTTTACAGTATTTGTAAGCCTTATGTTGTATAAATATACAGAGGGCTTGCTTACTGAAAGACTACAAGATCGAATGGTCGCCATTGTGAGCACTGCATCTACTACTTTTGATTCAAAAGATATCGAAAAAATTAAAAATCCAGATGATGTAAATACGAAGGAATTTTCTAAAATTGTTTCACTATTATCAAAAATAAGAGAATCAAATGACCGCATACGATTTGCATATATAATGCGTCGCACCAATGATCCAAATATTTTCCAATTTGTAGCTGATGCAGATGCACTGTCGCCAGATGCAATACTCGATGCAAATTCTAATGGGGTTGTTGATGATG
>SXGU01424510.1_pt1 | contig 21859 bp, 10 predicted proteins | sample 3174531 | NCBI WGS metagenome assembly SXGU01 (sample SAMN11356863, study PRJNA531348) | freshwater metagenome | isolation source: freshwater sample F1-140 | place: China: Fuxian Lake, Yuxi | collected 2017-12-25 | reverse complement strand
TTTTTGCATAATTATTTTTTAATTTTTAGTATTGAGTCTTTGAATTAGTAATTATAAAACTATGTTTTTGGAACAACTGTATCATACCAAAATTTCTTTTTTCTATCTTTGATTAAATCAATATGAAGATGTTTTGTTTCAAAATATTCTAACATTCCGTCTTCGCCAAATTCTCTTCCAATTCCACTTTCTTTATATCCTCCAAATGGTGCGGATTCAGAAAGTAAATGCCATTCATTTATCCACACAGTTCCCACACGAAGTTGTTTTGAAATGTTTAGCGATTTTTCATCATCACTTGACCAAATTCCTGCAGCAAGTCCATAAGTTGAATCATTTGCAATTTGAATTGCCTCTTCAATTGTTTTGAATTTAATTATAGAAAGAATAGGACCAAAAATTTCTTCTTGAGCAATTTTTGATTTGTTATTTACATTTGAAAAAATTGTAGGTTCAATGAAAAAACCATTTGGAAATTCCTGAGAAATTTTTCCACCGATTTCAAGTTTTGCATTACTATCAATTCCACTTTGAATGTAATGTAAAATTTTTTCTTGTTGTTTTTTTGAAATTACAGGACCAATATCAGTTTCTAAATTTTTAGGATTTCCAATTTTTAGTTTTTTAGTTTTTTCAATTAGTTTAAATAAAAATTCATCATAAATTTTTTCATGAAGTAACAATCTTGAACCTGCTTCACAACATTGTCCTTGATGATAAAAAATTGCATACATCGTCCCATCAATTGCCATTTCTAAATCAGCATCATCCAATACAATATTAGCAGATTTTCCACCACATTCAAGTGTAATTTTTTTTAAATTACAAGAAGCCATTTGCATTATTTTTTTTCCAATTTCTGTTGATCCGGTAAATGAAACTTTATCCACAAGTTTACTTGATGCAAGTTCGCTTCCAACATCTTCACCGAATCCAGTTATAATATTTATAACACCTTTAGGAAAATTAATTTCATGAAAAATTTTTGCAAGTTCCATTGCAGATACAGAGGTTAATTCACTTGGTTTTAAAATAACCGTATTGCCCGCAGCAAGTGCTGGACCAAGTTTCCAAATTGCCATTTTGAGAGGAAAATTCCACGGTATAATAGCGGATACAACACCAATTGGTTCTCGTAAAATAAAATTTTTTCCTGTTTTTGAAGCATTAATTTCTTTCTCAAAATCCATTGATGCATATTTTGAGAAAGAATACAAATTTTTTGCACTTAAAAAAACATCTTCTTTTGCTTTGCGGATTGTTGAACCAGAATCTTCAACTTCTAAACCCTCAAGTTCAGTTTTATTTTCATTGATTTTATCAGAAATTTTTTTTATCCAATTTGATCTTTCTTCTCTTGAAATTTTTTTCCATTCACCATTATCAAATGCATTTCGTGCAGAAGAGATTGCCATTTTTGCATCTTCTACAGTTGCTTTTTGAAACTTTGCAATTACTTCTTGATTAAATGGATTTATTGAAGTAAAAGTTTCTTTTGAACTTGAATTGACAAACTCACCATTTACAAACAATTGATATTCTCTCATAAATTATTTAACTGCTGAACGAAACAAAATTGCCAAAAGCAAGATCGTTTGGATTATTAAAAATGTATTTGATATTTTATCAAATTTTTGTTTTTCTATTTTTGTATTTTCATTTCCACTTATAATTTGCTCAATTAGTGTTGCTCTTTTTTTAGAACGAATTCCTGAATAAAGCCCAATAATGAGAACAAGAAAAAACATAAAAAGTTTTTCCATCAACCATCTTTGTGATATTACATCTTGAGATGCAAAGCCAAGAAACATTAAATTTCCAATTCCGCTGATTAGCATAATTCCCAAACCAATTGGTCCAAGAAGCCCAATTGGGCGAAGTATTTTTAAAAATATAAGTTGTTCTGTTATATTACTACTTTTGCGATAAGAGTTGTGAACTATAAATCCACCGAGAATTGAAGTAATTAAAATACCAATTCCCAAATAATGAATAAAAATTGAAATTGAATAATACATAAAAAATTTTTTTTAAAAAATACCAAAAAAAAAATTAAGGCATCAATCTTTCTATCTTCCAAATTTTATTTTCTTGAAGAGAATATAAAATTCTGTCATGAAGTCGATTTTTTCTTCCTTGCCAAAATTCAAATTTATTAGGAATAACTTTTATTCCTCCCCAATTTGGAGGGAGTGGAATTTTTTTATTTCTAAAATCTAATTTCATTTTTTCAAAAGCGATTTCCAAAAATTTTCTTGTTTCTATAACTTTACTTTGATTTGAAATCCATGCTCCGATTTTGCTTTCAGTTGGTCGCGTTGTAAAATATTTAAACGATTCAATTTTAGAAATTTGTTTTGTAATTCCAGAGATTCTTATTTGCCGTTCTAGTTCTTTCCAAAAAAATAAAAGTGAAACATTTGGATTTTCAAAAATTTCTACTCCTTTTTGACTTTTATAGTTTGTAAAAAAAATAAATCCACTTTCATCAAATTTTTTTAACAGCACAATTCTTGAAGATGGGGTTCCATTTTTTGTAGCAGTAGAAAGTGTCATTGCATTTGCTTCATCAATTTTTGAACGCAAAACTTCTTGAAACCAAACTTCAAATTGTTTAAATGGATTTTTGATTACACTTTTTTCATCTAAAACATTTTGAGTGTATTCTTTTCTTAAATTCAAAATTTCTTTTTCAAAATTAATCATCTGTTCCAAAAATTCTATCTCCCGCATCTCCAAGTCCTGGAATAATATATCCACTTTTATTTAATTTTAAATCTTTGGATGCAGTAAAAATTTTTATATCATTCTGTAAAGTTAAAATTTTTTTTATTCCAAAAGGAGAAGCAAAAAGACAAACATAAATTATTTTTTTTGCTCCATTTTTTTTTAAAAAATTTAATGCAGCATTTGCACTTCCTCCTGTTGCAAGCATTGGGTCAAGTAAAATAACAATTGATTTATCAATTTGTTTTGGAACTTTAAAATAATAATCAATTGGTTCAAGTGTTTTTTCGTTTCTTGAAAGTCCAATGTGTCCAACTTTTGCATTTGGAAAAACTTCTAAAAATCCATCTACCATTCCAAGTCCTGCTCTTAAAACTGGAACTAAAATTATGTTTTCCTTTAAGTCAAACCCCAATGTTTTTGTAATTGGTGTTTCAATTTGGAATTTTTTCAATTGAAATTTTTTTGCAACTTCATAAGCCATAAAAATTGAAAGACGTTTCAAAGATACTCTAAAAATATTGTTTGAAGTTTTTTTATCTCTTAAAATTGAAACTTCTCTTTTTATAATTGGGTGTTGAATTATTTCAAAATTTTTCATTAACTATTTTTTTGTGAATTGGATTTCTTTCCATTTTTCAAAAAGATGTTTGAGTTTATTTCTTTGGTATTTTCCAGTTGATGTTACGGGAATTTCATTTCCAAATACAACTACTTTTGGCGAAAGTGAAAATGAAATAAATTTTCTACAATATGACAAAATTTCTTTTTCTATCAAGTTAGAATTTTCTTTAAGTTTAATATAAGCACCAACTTCTTCTCCATACCAAATATTTTCAAAGCCAACTGCAAGTCCAATTTCAACTCCCTCAATATTCATCAAAATTTCGTCGATTGCAAATGGCGAAATATTTGTTCCTCCACGAATTATGAGTTCTTTTAATCTTCCAGTTATGAAGAAAAATTTTTTTCCGTTTTTATCTAACTTAAAAAACCCTTCATCACCACTTCTAAACCAATTATAAGTAAATGATTTTTCATTTGCTTCTGAATTCTTGAAATAAGATTTCATCACATTTTTTCCACGAATCACAATTTCTCCTTTTTCCATTTCACTTAATTCATTTCCATTTTCATTATGAATTGCCATTTCGTTTGAAGGAATTGAAACTCCAATTGATGGAAATCCAAATTCATTCATCCAAAATATATGTTCTGTTTCGTTTAAATCAATTGGAAGAAAACATGAATAACAAGTTGTTTCAGAAAGTCCATAACCGTGAATAATTGAGATATGAAATTTTTTTTCAAATTTATTCGCAAGTTCACAAGTTAAAGGTCCTGCACCACAAATAAAGTGACGAAGTGAGTTTATTTGTGGTGCAATTTTATTTTCATATTCATTTAGTAAAAATTGCAAAATAGTTGGAACAACACTTACAATATTTACATTTTCTTTTTCCACTTGTTTAAAAAAATTGTTGCTGTGAAATTTTTGATTCAATACAACACTTGCTCTTGAAAACATTGGTGTTAAAAGTGTTACAACAATTCCATTTACATGATGGAGTGGAAGAATACACATCATTGTTTGAGATTCATCAATTTTATGCCACAAAGAAATTTCTTTTGCATCTACTATCAAATTTTTTTGTGTCAATACCACTCCTTTTGGAAGTCCTGTTGTTCCTGAAGTGTAAATTATCAAAGCATCGTTGTCTAATTTAACTTTATTATTGTTTTCAAAATTGTCAGATATATTTTTTAATGTAGAATGAAAATTCCCATTTATATTATTTTCAACACAAATAGTTTTTTTATTTGAATGAAAAATATTTGTAATTCTTTCAAAATAATTTTCTCTCACAAAAATTATTTTGATTTCTGAATTTTCAACAATAAATTCAATTCTTTTATCATCTTCTCCAACATTTATTGGAACAGCGATTGCTCCAATTGCCCAAATTGCAAAATACAATACAACAGTATCTATATGATTGTGTGAAATAATTGCTACGCAATTTCCAACTTCAATATTATTTTCTATGAGAAAATTTGCAGTTTGGTTTACTTTCTTAAAAAAAAACTCATAAGTAAGTTTTGTTATTTCTCCGTTGTCGTTGTAAAATGTGCAAAATATTTTATTTAAATAGGAATTTTTTTCAACTAATTCAAGTAGATTTTGACATTGAATATCATCATCAAAATAAAAATTTCCAACACAATGAGCATTGGAAATTTTTTTTTCTAATTCATTACTAATTGAAAATTGGAACATCTATTTTTTTGAATTGAAAATTCTTTCAGCACTTATTTTTACATCAAATATTATCAATCTATCACTATATCCTTGTGAACCCATTTCATATTCAAAGAAAATATCTGATTGTTCAGGACTTGAAATTTGATAGTCATAGATATACTTTGTAAATTTTTGCACAGAGTGAGTATTCAATGGAATTGTATCATATCGTGTTGCATAAAAATTTAATCCAGTTCTTATTGAAGCAGGAATAATCCAAGGTTTTGCTTTTGCAGAGTATTCTATTTTTACAGTTTTGTAGTTAGTTAAATTTACACTATTAAAAGCGAATACTGAATAAATTGCAGATGTATCAAATGGATCTGGAGGATCATCTTCATTATAAAGAATTAAAGTATCGCCAATCCATCCAACTATATCTTCAAATTTATCAAAGAGTAAAACCCAAGTTGTTCCACTTTTTTCTTCGGATATGAAATATCTCCCATTTGTTAAAAGCAATTTTATTTTGAAAAAATATTTTGTATTTGGTTCAAGGTTTTCAATTGTAGTTGAGTCGATATCTTCATTGTTTATAGTTTCATATCGCGTATTTTCATTTGGTTCAAATCCACTTGACTTTGAAAAATGGATTTCATATTTACGAAAATCATTTCTTAAATACTTACTCCAGATTATCTTAACTGAATTGTATGTAATATTAAATGGTGAACCAAGTGTAATTAATATTTCATTTGAAGTTATAGCACTTTGGATTTTAGAATTGATTTTATTTCCATTAGTTTTTAAAAGTCGTGCTTTGAAATAGTATGTAGTATCAGAAATAAGATTTAAAACAGTTGTACTAGTTTGATTTTTGTTAGTAATAGATTGATATAAAGTAGAGTCATCCAAAATAAAGTTGCTATCTAAAGAGTAATATATCTCATATTTTACAAAGTCAGAGTTAATGTAAGAACTCCAACTTAAATCCACAGAATTTGGAGTTACATTGTAAGGTAATGTTAAATAAAAAGGTTCAGGGTTTGAAGTTATAGCACTTTGGATTTTAGAATCAGTTTTATTTCCATTCGTTTTTGAAAGTCGTGCTTTGAAATAGTATATAGTATCAGAAATGAGATTTAAAACAGTTATACTAGTTTGATTTTTTTTGGTTATAGATTGATATAAAGTTGAGTTATCCAAAATAAAATTGCTATCTAAAGAATAATAAATTTCATATTTTGCAAAGTCAGAATTAATGTAAGAACTCCAACTTAAATCCACAGAATTTGGAGTTACATTGTAAGGAATACTCAAGTTAAAAGGATCATCTATTTTACTATCAATTGGTGTATTTTCCTTGCATGAAAATAAAATAAGAATTACAAGTAGAACGAAACTTTTTTTCATAATAAATAATTATTTTTAACGAGTTAATTCAAAAATATCATTTACTTTACAGTAACTATTTCCTGCTAATCTAGCAATTGGTTTAAGTTTTTCAATATCAATTCTAAAATTTTCAAAAATATTTTCTTCAATGTGAAAACAAATAATTTCTCCAATGATTAAATTTGTCGTTGTTGGATTTCCAATTTCTATAACTTGCATCAATTTGCATTCCATATTTATTGGAGATTCTTTCACTCGTTTTGGTTTTACAAACTTACTTTGAATTGGAGTAAGTTTTGAAATTTTAAATTCATCTATTTCAGGAGCAAATTCTCCTGCAGTTAAATTCATCGCATTTGCAATATTTTCAGTTACAATATTTACTACAAATTCATTTGTATCTAAAATATTTTTATTGGTGTCTTTATAATTTCCAACAAATCCCTTTTTTGCAATTGAAATTGCAAGTGTTGGAGGAGATGCAGAAACTCCCATAAAAAAACTAAATGGAGCAAGATTATTTATTCCATCATTACTTACTGTTGAAACAAATGCAATTGGACGTGGAACAATAGTGCCAATCATAAGTTTATAAATATTTTTTGTATCAGTTTCGTTTGAATGAATTGTAATCATTTTGTAAGCCAACTTTTCCAGTAATTTTGATTTTCAGTTTTTTCTCCATCTGTTGTAATGTGTAGAGGATTTAATCCATCAAGCATAACTGCATATTCATCTGTTCTTGTTTTAGTTTCTTGATTTGCAAGTGCTTTAGGATGAGGTCCATGATGAATTCCCCTCGGATGAAGTGTGAGCATTCCGGGTTTTATATCATCACGGCTAAAAAAAATTCCATCATGATAAAAAATAACTTCATCGTAATCAGTATTTCTATGATAAAATGGAACTTTGAGTGCCGTTTTTTCTTCTTCCAAAGGTCGTGGAAGAAATGAACAAACCACTGCACCTCGTGTTACAAAACTTGTGTGAGCAGATGGAGGAAGATGAACACGATGACTCATAATTGGACGAATATCTCTCATATTTATTTTCCATACTGTTAAATTTCCTTTCCATCCAATAACATCAATTGGATTATGTGGATAAAAAACAGATGAAAACTCATCTTCAACTTTTATTTTTATTTCCCATTCTTTATTATCTATTATTGGAGTTGGTTCTGGTGTTTCAATTATTCCATTGTCATACAATGCGTGTTGTCCAATTAGTCCTTTTTCAGGAGGATTAAATTCTGTTTTAGATTGTGTAATGAGAAAAAAATTGTCTTTTGTTTCAGGAATTATTCTATAAGTTACAGATTGTGGAATTACAATGTAATCACCTTTTTCAAAATTGAGTGGTCCAAAGTCGGTTTCAATTTTTCCTTTTCCTTTATGAATGAAGTAAAGTTCATCACCATCAGCATTGCGAAAATAAAACGGCATTTCTTCACTTCTTTTTGAAACATAAAGTTTAATGTCATTATTTCCAAGCACACAAATTGGACTTCCGTTTTTATCATTTAAATCAGTTGGTTCAAGTTTATTTAAATCTAAACAATGAGGTTTTAGTTTTCCTTCAAATTTTATCCATCCTGTTGGAGGATTCAAATGATAGAGATGAGAAGATTTCCCAAAAAAACCTTTTCGTCCGTGTTCTTCTTCATAAGTTCCTTTTGGTAAATCAACATGTGCTTGCGAAGTTGTTATTCCTTTTTTAAGTGGAAACATATTTTTTTACAATTTTATTTTTTAATATACCAATTTTTTCAATTTCAAGTTCAATTACATCGTTTGGTTGTATCCATTTATTTAATTCTAATCCACATCCATTTCCAACAGTTCCTGAAGCAATTACATCTCCGGGAAAAAGCATTTCATCCATTGAAGCAAAAGCAATTATTTTTTCAAACTTATGATACATTGAACTTGAATTTCCTTCACTCCAAGTTTCACCATTTACTTTTGCCGTCATTTTCAAATTATAGATGTTTTCAAACTCATCAATTGTTGCAATATATGGTCCAATTGATGTTGCGAAATCTTTTCCTTTTGCAGGACCAAGACGAACTTTCATTTCTTTTTTCTGAATATCGCGAGCAGAAAAATCATTTAATATTGTGAATCCTGCAACATAGTTTAGAGCATCTTTTTCAGAAATATTTTTTCCTGTTTTTCCAATTATCAAAGCGATTTCAAGTTCGTAATCCAACATTTCAGTAAATGATGGCCAAAAAATTTCATCATTTGGTCCAAAAAAATTGTTGTGATTTCCTTTGTAATAAACTGGAATTTCATACCATTCATTTGGCATTTCTTCATTTCGTTTTTCAAACCCTTTTTTTACATGTTGTTCAAATGCGTAAAAATCTTTGAAAGAATTTGGAGTGGGGAGAGGAGATTTTAAATTTATTTCATCAAACGAATAAAAAATTGTTTCATCGTTTAATCCAAATGGAATTTTTTTATTTTGAAAATTTTCGTTGAAAAAATTTATTGAATCCTTTGCAAACGTAAATCCAGTTGTTTCATTTTGTAAGAATGAAAGCATATCAGAAGGCAAAAGTGAATTTGCAATTTTATATGGTTGTGCTTCACCAAGATGAAACAGATATGCTGCTGCAGCGAAGTTTAAGTCCAAAATTCCATCGCGAAATAAAACACCAATTCGTTGATATCGTCCAAGTTTTGTATGAATTTCAAATGTGCAAAGTTTCATTATTTCAAAAGCATCATTTTTTTGAGTTTTACAATTTCATTTGAAACATTTTCTTCATCTTCTATTTCTTTTACTTCAATTCTTGCAAAATAAATTCCTGAAGGTAAATTGCTTCCATCAAATTCAACTTCATTAAATCCACTTTCTAAAAACTGGTTTTGTAAAATTGTTTTTACTTTTTGTCCCAAAATGTTATATACATTTAAATTAACAATTGATTCATTTGGAATGTAAAATTCAATTGTTGTATTTGGATTAAATGGATTAGGATAATTTTGATATAGTTCAAATTCAGTGGGTGTGGTAACGTAGTTTGAAAAATTATATTCAAAAATTTTTGTATTTGGGTTTGAAGTTAAAAACATAACTTCACTTAATTGTTTATTTCCTTTTAGTTTCAATGGGTTTATTGAAATTGTATCGCTTACATCTGGTGAATCATAAAACACATTATTTATCATTGCAATTGCATCTGCTAAATTTGTAAAATATGGTTGCACAAAATTATCATAATTTCCAAATCCGTTGTAATAAGTTAAAACACTATCTACAAATCCATGATACATTCCAATTCCAGGAGGAGCAGGAGTTCCAGCAATTTCATAAATTGTTTTTCCATTTAAAAAGTGAGAATTGTTTCCATTATCGTTAAAAATCAAATCACCAAAACCATTTGGAGTTACGTTTCCATAACTTGCTGCAATGTTTAGTTTCAATAGAATAAGTTCTGCGAGTAATCTATTTGGATATTTTGTTTGCTTTGGATTTTTAAGTCCTTTTACAAATTTTTTTCCATTTAAAAAGAAATCAAATCCACTTTCTTCTGTATTTTGTGGAAGATATTTAGCAACATTTGTAGATTTTTTAAATTCCACCCATCCATATTTTTTTGCACTATCTGTATCAATTTGATTTACTCCACAAATCATAATTGTTTTTGGTTTCTTTGGAAATAATCTGATAAATGCAGTATCTTTGAAGTTTGCATCATTATGAACAAGAACTACACCTTTTTTTGGTTTTAGTTTATTTGGTTTTCCCGTAATTGTTGTAGAGAATTGTTGAAGAGTTCTAAAAGAAGCAGAATCAGCATTTGAATTTACAAAATAAATTGTAGAAATTTCTCCTCCCGTTTCAAAAAGAATTTGAACAGCAGTATCAATTGAAATAATTTTTTGTCCATTTTTTATATATCCAAATCGTTTCCATCCGATAGAATCAAATGCAATTGCATAATATGTTCCATTCAAAAGATTTGGAACTGTAATTACTGTATCAGAAACTATGTTTAACAATAAATCAGTTGGCGAACCACCAGAAAGTGTATTTTTTCTCAATTTTATATTCCACGGAATTAAATAATATCCCGTATCATTTGAAAAATTATTGTCAATATCTTTGAAATTTTTAATTACTATTGTATTCAAATGCACACTTAAAAAATCAAGAGAAATGCTATCACCACCAGAAATTGTAATGAGTTTTTTTCGCGTTGTATCAGTTGAAGTAATTCCATCTAATATATTTCCAATTGGTTTCCAACTCAAACTTTCTGCTTGAACTGCATAATATTTTCCATCTGGAAGATCATTTATAACAAGTTTTTTGCTATTTGTTTCAGTAATCAAATTTATTCCTGTTGAATCAAATAATTTCAAATTCCATATTCTTTCATATCTATCATTTGTTGTTGAAATATTTCCATCAAAATCTTTTAGTTGTCTTACAGCAATTGTATTGGAAGCAAAATTTATAAAATCAATTGTAATATTTCCTCCATTAGCAACATTGAAATAAACATTTGCTTGCTTTTGTAAAGAATCAACAAATATTGTGTCATTTATTATATATCCAATTGATCTCCATCCACCACTATCTGATGCTTGTGCAAGAAATGTATAATCTTCCAACAAACTATCAACCAAGTTGAATGAGTTTGTATTCTTTTTTCTTAAAATTCCATTTTTTAAAAGTGAAAAATTCCATTTAATAAGAATTCTATCATTTGTTGTTTCAAAATTTCCATCTAAATCTTTTAACATTCTCATTGTAATTTTACTTGGATGAAATACAGAAAATTTTATTGTTCTCACATTTATTTCGGGAAAAGAAAATGGAAATGAGGTTGTATCTGATTTTGTCAAAACCGTATCTACGATATATGCTTTGTGATACCAATTTAAACTATCTCCAATAGTCACGGTGTAACTTGTTTCAGAAAGTGTATCAACATAAAGCATTGTATCAGAATTTGTTTTTGCGACAGTTTGTCCACCAATAAGTCCTCTTTTTATTTCCATATTCCAATTTGTAGAAACCCAATCATTTATTGTGGAATCAATTCCATCAGTATCGCGATAAACTCTTACAACTGCAGTTTTTGGTTGAAGTGAAATACTTGATGCGGTGAGTTTTTCAAGTGAATTGACACCAACTTTGGTAATTGAATTTTGAGACGAACTTACTGTTCCACCAATTACATTCCAAGTTGTTCCACTATTTGTTGAATTCCACAGACGAAGTGTTTGTTCAGTGTGTGGAAGTGGAATTTCTGTATCGTCATAGTAAAAAGTAATAGTTGCATTCAAATTAGAATTTACTTGTGGAGAAATATCAAAATATCGTTTAATTGAATAGTGTGTTGAATCAACTCCATTTCCTTTTAATTGAGTTCCAGTTGTTCTTGTGACAACTGTTTGTAGAGGAGCGGTTCCAATTGCAGTCATTTTAAATCCAATATTTCCAAAATTATTTTCAGAATTGCTTAATACATTTCTTGTTATTTTGATTTTTCCAAGAACTAAATTTTGCCCACTTTCAGTGAGAGTTCCATTGTTTCCAAGTGTAATGTCATTGTTTCCAGTGATAAGTTTTCCACTTGTAGTTTGTAGATTTCCTTCAACTGAAATTGATGTATTCAAATTCACACCGAAAGGATTATGTATTCTTAAATTGTTGAATGGAAACGAACCAGTAATTGTTTGATTTTGAGAAGCATTAAAAATAAAATTAGAAGTTCCACCTTGAAAAACTGCACCGTTATTTATTGCATTTCCTTTAAGTAATAGTGTTGTTGTATCAGGTCTGAAAGTAATTCCAGCATTTAAAGTTAAATTTCCATCAATTGTAGTTGGTCCAGAAATTAAATTTTTATTTCCATTTCCACTGAATACAATATTGTAAAATCCAGATTTTGAAATTTGTTGAGAAGAGTTTCCATTAAATGTTACAGTTCCTGTTGATAAAAATACACCATTGTTTGTCCAATTTCCTTTTACTTCAATTCCAAAATTTTGTGCATTGAAACTTCTCAACATATCAATGATGACGTTATTAAATTTTACTATTCCATTTGCAGTAGAATATAATTTTGAATCAGTTCCTGAAAATCTTACACTTGAATTTCCACCGTCAAAAACAGTTGATGAATCTACAATAAAATCTCCTTTTATTATTATCGTATCAGTTGCAGTTTTTGAATTTCCACCGCTAAGTTGTAAATTCCAATAACTTGCTTTTGGAATTGAAGAAGAATTAGATGAAAACCAAACGGTATTTGGAGAATAAAGAGAAGTTTCAAGTATTCCATTGTTGGTAAATATTCCTCTAATTTCTAAAACAGAAGAAATAGTAAGTCGCAACATTTTTCCACTCTCCAAAACGACATTTGTTAAAATTGGTTTTCCTAAAAGTGCAGATGGATTTACTCCAACAATACGAGTTGTTGCAAGTGAATAAAATTGATTTGTGACATTGAAAGAATCACTAATAGAGATATCGGAATTTGCTGTTATATTTCCTGTAACTTTTAGTTTGTAGAATTGAGTAATCGTATCTCCAGAAATTATTTTTCCATTTCCATTTAAAGTTATTAGAGAATTACTTTGAAAAGTTCCGTTGTTGTAAATATTCCCACTGATAGATAAATTTTGTGTTCCCGTAGAAAATGTTCTCAAATTTGGAATTGAAACATTTGCAAGTGAAATTGTTCCTCCTCCTGAAATAATTGTGTTTCCTCCGCAAATAAAAATTCCAGAAGCAGAATAATTTCCTAAAACATTCAAACTATCTTTTACTTCAACTGTATCGTTATTGTCGCTAAAAATTGTGTTAGTTCCAATTTGAAACTTTTGTGAAACATATATTTTTTCAGCAGTTGTTTTATTTCCACCATTTGATAAAATTAAATTATTGTATGACAATGCTGCAATAGTTTGATTTGGTTGTGAACTATTGTATTCAATATAATTTGGTGAGAATGAACTTATATCTAAGTTCCCAATTTTTGTAAAAGTTCCTGCAATTTTCAAATGAGAATTTTGATTCATTTTTAGAGTTCGCAACTGTGAAATAACAATGTTGTAAAAATTTGCAGTTCCATTGAAAATTGTTGGAGAACCAGAAAAATATGCGGTTTCTAAATTTGAATTTATTGTTCCAGAATTTGTGAATCCTCCCGCAATTACAATTTTTCCATCATTTTCAAAAGTTAAAGTTCCATTGTTGTAAAGTCCAAAACATACAACAGAATCATTTCCCGAAATTGTTACACTTTTTCCAAAAGAAATATAAACACTGTCGTTTATTGTTGGAATTCCACTTGGACTCCAAAAATCACTGTTGTTCCAATTCCCACTTTGTTGAGCAAATGTTTTTACAGACGAAGATGAAATTGCAAAAATTGCATTTGAATCAATTGAAGTTGTAAATGAAATTGAATCCAAGTTTATATTTATTATACTTCCAATTTCTCTTGCCCAAGAAATTCCATTGTTTATGCTTTTCCAAATTTTAAGAGTAGTTTCGTTTTGAGAATTTAATTCATTTGTCTCATCATAAACTAATCCCAAATTTGCTGAAGTAATTTGGTTTTTTGTTTTCACTTCATAATATCTTTGAATTGCTTGATTGGAAACAAATCCAATTGGAATTTTTTTTCTTATAGAAATTATTGTAACAGAATCAGGAAGTGAACCACCAACAATTAGCGTTGAACCAATTCCACCAAATGAAAATGGAACTCCCGTTGTAGAAATAAATTCTGTCTTTTTTATTTTTCCGTTTAAATAACCGTTTTCAGTTAGTTCTTCAATTAAATTTATTGTAGAATTTGAATCCACATTCAAAGTAGTTCCGCTATTGATTATCAAATTATAGACATCTGTATTTCCCAAAAAATTTACAGTTCCATTTTTTACAAACTTTACAGTACTAAAATTTGGAATATATCTTCCATTGTTTGTCCAATTTCCGTAAAATGTGTGAGTGAAAATTCCACCATCAACTTCGCAATTATTTTCAATTCCAAAATTTTGAGCAACATTTATAATTCCAGTAAACGTTATTTCATTTCCTGAAAGAATCAAATTATTGAAGTTAGAAGAATTTATAGTTTGATTATTTCCATTGAAACAAATTGTAGAATTTGCGGAATCAAATGTTCCGTTGTTAGTCCAATTTCCATAAACTGTATCAATTGAATTATTAGGTTTGAAAGTTACATTTTGTTCAATTGTCAAATTTCCATTGATAACTAAATTTCCAATAATATTTTTAGTTCCATTTCCAGCAAAAATTACATTTCCAATATTTATTCCAGAAATATTTTGATTTGCTCCATTAAATGTAATTGTTCCAATTGAATGTAAAAATGTAGCAGTAGAATGTTTGGAAAAATCACCGTTGATTTTATGAGAAAAAGTTTGTGCATCTACAGTTGTATTTGCGTTTATGGAAATAAATCCATCAATATCAATTTCTCCCGTAAATGTTTTAATTCCACTTCCAGTAAAAACTACATTATTAAATTTGTTTTTAGAAATTGTTTGGGGTTCATTTCCGTCAAAAATTATTTGTCCCATTGAAATGAATTGTCCATTTGTAATAAAATTTTTCGCAAACGTATGTCCAAAAAGTCCTCCATTAAAAATTACATTTGAGTCAATTTCAACACTTCCATTTACATCAAAAGTTCCTATTGCAGTTTTAGTTCCACTATTTGAAAATTGAATGTCATAAAATTTTGAATTTCCAATTGTTTGATTAATGCCATTAAAAATTACTTTTCCAACATTACTTGAAAATGTTCCTGAATTTTTCCAATGTCCAAAAATTTTAAGTTGAGAGTTTTGAGATAAATTCAAAGTTCCCAAAATATTTATGCTTTTTATTTGAGTAATTTCATCTTGATAGATGAGTGTAACTTTATTGAGTGGAATTAAAACACTATCTTCAATTGTTGGAATTCCACTTGGACTCCATGAAGAACTGTCATTCCAATTTCCATTTTCAATTGCAAATGTTCTTACTTCTGTGGAAGAAAATCCATAAATTTTTTTTGAAACTAAATCACTTATATTTAAAAATTCATTTAATGTATCAACTTGTGAATTTTTTTTATTCCACGAAATAAATTGACTTTCTTTTGACCAAACTTTTAATTTATTTTCAATTTCACCGTTTAATTCTTTGATTGATTTGTAATAAAATTTCAAATTTAAGTTTGAATTATTTTTTGCATTTACTTCAAAATGCCGTGTGATAGATTGATTTAATCCAATTGGAGTAGTTCCTGTTGTTCGTATGATTTGAATAGTATCAGGAGAAGAATTTGTGAAATTAATTTCAACACCAATATTTCCAAAATTATAATTTGTATTTGGAATAGTCATTTTTTGTGAACATTCAAGTTTTCCAACTATGTATCCATTTTCAGTTAGGTTTCCACTTTCAGAAATTATGATTTTACTCAATGAATCAATCTTGATTGTTGTTTGTGGTTCTATTATAAAACTATTAAAAGTTGTAGTTCCAGAAAAATTTGCATTTCCATTTTTATTCATTGCAACAGTTCCAGTGATAGAATTAAACGTTCCGTTGTTTGTCCAATTTCCGCCAATTGTAATTGTTCCACTTTCTAATACAACAGTTGTGTTTTCAATTGTAAAATTGTTTGCAACGGAATAAGAGTTGCCAACAATTAGTTTTGCTTTACTTCCTCCATTTGCAAATTTTACATTATAAAAATTACTTGTGTAAAGTGATTCTTCAGAAGTTCCATTGAAAATTACAGTTGAATTTCCAGAATTAAAAACTCCATTTCGTTTCCAATTTCCACTTACATAAATTTCACTTGAGTTTGCAATTAAAACTCCATTTTGTGCAATATCCACACTTCCAAAAACATTGATTTTATTATTCAAATTTCCTGTTGAGATTGTTCCAATATTTATTTTAAAATCATTGTCAATTGTAAGTTCACCGTTTAAAGTTACAGTATTTTGTGTTTTTGAAATTTCAAAATCAAAAAAATTAGAAGTTGAAATTGTTTGTGATAAACTTCCGTTAAAAATTAATTTTCCAATTGCAACGAAAGTTCCTGTTTTGTTCCAGTTTCCTTTTACAAATATATTTTTTCCACCATCATTTAAAATATTTGTGATATTTACATTTCCAAATTGAATTGTTCCATCACCACTTAAAGTTGTATTTCCAGAAAAATTTAAATTTCCATTTGAGTGGATAAAACTTCCACTCACTATTAAATTTCCATTTATTGTAGTTGTGGAATTTGAAGTATCAATGCAATTTGAGTTTTGATAAATTGAAAAATTTCCATTTGTTTGAAAACCATTTGTAAAAATTTTATTTCCACTTCCATTTACAATCAAATTGTAAAAGTGAGTGAAGTTTATATTTTGATTTCCATTTTTATTAAAAATAATTGTGGAAAAATCATTTTGAAAAGTTCCATTATTTTCCCAATTTCCACCGACAAAAATTGAAGTTGAATTAGATTTCAAATTTCCATTTGATGAGATATTTATATTGTTTCCAACAATTAAATTACTTATTCCATTTGTATTTAAATTTCCACTTTCAATTTTTAAATCATTGAAAATCGTATCATTATTGTTTAAAATTATATCTCCCGGAGTTTTTCTTACAATAAAATTTTTAAATTTTCCTGTTGTTACAATTTGTGAAAGTGTGCTGTCAAAAATTACTGAATCACAAGAAGTGAAGTTTCCAAAGTTTTCCCAATTTCCTTTTACAAAAAAAGTTTTTCCAGTTGCAACAAGATTTGCGTTTGTCAAAATAGAAATATCAAAAAACTTAAAACTTCCATTTCCCGAAATTGTTGTATTTCCGTTGAAAATAATTTTTCCTGTAGAATAGATTTTTGAATTGTTGATTAAATTTCCCAATAAAGTATCTGAAAATCCATTATCATTAAATTCTGTATTTGCGTCAATTGACAAATTTCCAAAAATTGTAGAATTTCTTTTTTGCTGAATTTTTTTTCCAGTTCCACTTAATGACAAATTGAAAAAAATTATTCCATCAAAAAGTTGTTGTGTAGTTCCATTTAAATTTAAAGTTGAGTTTCCATATTGAAAAACTCCATCACAAATAAAATTTCCACCAATTGAAATTTGAGAAGATGTTGGATTAAAAATTCCATTTTGAATTTCCAAATTTTTTGAAACCGTAAATGTATTATTTTCGGTTGAAAAAGTTCCGTTTTGTAAAGTAAAATTATTTTGCAAACTTACATTTCCCAAAAGTTTTACACTTGAATTATTTTTATTTACAATCAGATTGTAAAAATTGGTTTGCGAAATTGTTTGCTCAAAAGTGCTGTCAAAAATTGCAGTTCCTGAAGATGTGTAAATTCCATTGTTAGTGAAATTTTTATGAATATAAAATGTTTTTCCACCATCATTTAAAATTCCAGAAATTTGAATTATTGAAAATTTTAATATTCCATTTCCAGAAAAAATTGTGTTACTTACAAAATTTGTAGTTCCTGCATTTTCAAATTTTCCATTGCAAATTAAATTTTTTGAAATTGAAATTGAATTCAGTTCAGATAGATTTTGCAAAGTTGCAAATGTATCAATTTCAATGTTTCCAAAAATTTGAATTGGATTTGAAATAATTTTACTTCCATTTCCACCAATTTTCAAATTTCCATAAATATAAGTTGGAATGTTTTGAGAACTTTGTGAATTAAACTCACAAGTCGAAGTAGTTGAAAAATAAACAGATTGAAAATTATTTGGAAAATTATTTGTTCCACTCATCTTCAAAATTCCATCATAAATAGCAAGCGAATCTCCAGAAGTAATTCTATTTGCAGTGAAAGTTGAAAGATTGAATGTTCCAGTTGAAACAACAATTTTCCCATTGTTGATTAAAATATTTGTTTGGAGAGTAAGCGAAGAATTTGTTTTATTTATTTTTAAATTCCTAAATGTTGTTGAGTTTCCCGAAATAGTTTGTTCTTGTATTCCACCAAATTCTACTTCTGTATTTGTGCTTACGGTAAAATTTCCATTATTGATAAAGTTTCCATAAAACTTGTGATTTCTATTTGAACCACCACTAAAAGTGGTTCCATTGTTTATTGTAAAATTTCCATTTATAACAATTGATTCAGAAGTTGTTTTAGTTCCACTTCCTGCAATTATTAAATTGCCATAATTTCTATTTACTATTGTTTGACTTGTTCCATAAAAAGTTGTAGTACTTAATTTTAAAAGTGTATATGTTGAAAAATTTATTGGAAAAGAATTTGTTCCACCAATTTTTATTTCACCATTATCTCCAAGAAAAAAACTTCCTCCAATTGTTGTTCGTGAAAAAAGAAATGATTGAATATCAAAAATTCCGGATGAATCAATAAAATTGTTTGATACATTTGTATTAATAGATAATTTAACTTGTGTTCCAACAACTTTATTTATGATTAAATTAGAAAAAACTGGAACAATAGTTCCTAAAATTTGTTGAGTTAAATTTCCACCAAAAAAACGAATATTGTTATTTGTTCCAGAAATAAAATTTCCTCTCAATTCAAAATCTCCTGCAATGTTTATTGTTCCGGATACAATTTCAAGAGTTCCATTTTGTGCTATAAAAATTTTATTATTTACAGTTAAAATTTTTCCGTTTGAGATTTGTAGAACACTTTCTGTTTCCAAATTAGTTGGAGAAACAGAAAGCGATTTACACAAAACATTTGAATTAGAAATCGTAACTGTAATTTGTTCACCAGTTCCTGTTTGATCAATTATTACACTATCAGAACTTGTTGGGACTCCAATTGGTGACCACATACTTGGACTACTCCAATCCCCAGTTGCAATTGCTCTTTTGGTTTCTGTATGAGAAATATTTATAAATAGAATAGTAACAAAAATTTGATAAAGTATAAACTTTTTTAAAATCATAATACTAAACTTGTTTATTTTCAAGTTAAAACTTTACAATTATTTTCCAAAAATTAAGAAATTTTTAAGAATTAAATTATGCTTTTTGAAATTTTTTTTTAATGTCTGTGTTAAAATAAAGTCCAAACAATAAAGTAATAAATGACAAACTCCAACCAAAATATGAAATATAAAGCCCTATAGAATAGATTTCTGATTCATACACAAACTCAATTTTATGATTTCCTTTTGGAACAACAATTGAACGGAGAAGATTATTGGTTTTGTAAATTTTAGTTTCTTTACCATCAATAAATGCTTTCCATCCTGAAGGATAATAAATCTCACTCAAAACAAGAAGTGAAGTTGCATCATTTTTTGTTTGTAAAGAAATTCTATGAGCACCTTTTTGAATTTGTATTGAACTATTTTTTTGTGGTTCAATTTTTTCCTTAAAATCTAATGGTAAAATTGCAGTTTCTTTTGCGTTAAAATCAATTGAATTTAAAATTTGAAAAGTTTGAGTTTTATTTGTTTTCACAATACTATCTACAAAAAAAGCTCTTTCTAAATACAATTTATTTTCAAATAAATATTCTTTTTTTTGCTCGTCTTCAAATATAAACGCAAACTTATCTTCGGGTAAACCTCCATTTGCAATTACATATTTTACGTTCAACATATTCAAAATATTCATATTCAGTGGAAAATTTGGCTCATCACTTTTGTATAAACACGAGTCCAACATTTCTTGATAAATTCTCAACTTCGCAGGAGAATATCCGCCAATTGTTTGAAGATTATGATACATAAAACTATTATCACTAAATGAATTTCCAATTGGAAAAATTCTAAAACTATTTTTTTTATTTTCTTCCTGTAAAAATTTTACAACTTTAGTTGCTTCAAAATTTTCTGTTTTTTCGTTTGAAATTGTTTGTAAAAATCCACCAAGTTTTAAATCTGGAATTAGTTTTATTGGAGAAAACCCTTTGTTTATTATCCCAATATCAATTATGAAAACTAAAATAATAACAATAATTGCAATATTTTGTTTGAGGATTTTTTTTGCATAAAGAAATAAAATAGTGCAAATAAAAATTGCAATAATTGCCATTTTTTTCATATCATATTTTAAAATTTCAAAACGAATTTCTTTTAATTGATTAACTTGTTCAATTGAATATTTTGTGTCATCATTTGAACTGAAAGAGTTTTTAGGAAATATAGAAGGTGTAATTTGTATTGAAAGTATAAACAGAAGAACTGAAATTCCCAATAATATCAAAATGATTTGTGAAAATTTTTTTTCAGTTTTTAAGTTCTTTATTTTTTCTTGAAGAGAGTCAATTCCAAATGCGGCAATTATTCCAACTGAAAATGGAACTAAAAGCAATATCATTGATGGTGCTCTAAATTTATTGAAGAACGGTAGATAGTTGAATAACAAATCGTAGAAGAAAAAATGTTTTCCAAATGAAATTAAAAAATAAAAAATTGTAAGTGAAAGAAAAAATATTGTTGTCAAATTTCTTTTCCAAATAATTGCAATTACTGAAAATACAATTGGTAAAAGTCCAATATAAACGCTCGATTCAGTAAATGGCATCCATCCCCAATAATACGGAGATTGGAATCCAAAAAAAGATGGAATAAAATAATTTAAAAATTCAAGTGGATTAAATGACCAATTTGTTGCATATTCTTTATTCAACCCACTTCCAATTCCGTTTTCACCACCTCTAATTGAAAATTGTGAATAATCATAAGTAGAATAGTAGATAAAAGTTGAAATTGCAAATCCAATAATAATTGCAATAATAAAATAGGGAAGAGATATAAATTTTTTTTCTTTAAAATCTTGAAAACTAAAAACGATAAAATAAGTTCCAATAGAAAGAAAGCCATAATAGACGATTTGAACGTGGTTTGTAAGTAAAAATGTTCCTGATAAAATTGCAAGAATAGAAATGCCCAAAATGTTTTTTTTATCAATTAAATACTTTGTAGCTAAAAATAAATATGGAATAAAACTTAATGCCATAAGTTTTGAACCGTGTCCTGCTTGCCCAAGACCAACAACATAAGGACACATCAAAAATACAAATGAAGCAAATAGTGATGAAAAAATTGAAATTTTATTATAACGAGAAAAAAAATAAACTCCTAATGCTGCAAAGAAAAAATGCATTATCATCCAACTTAAATCGCTTCCTAAAAACAAAATTTTTCCGATAAAATGCAAAACAATAGTTCCATAGTTTATATCTTTTGCAAGATACATTAAACTTCCAAAAGATGGCATTCCAGAAAAAATAAATGGAAACCATTGTGGTTCTATATTTTCAGTTTCTTCTAAAAATTTTCCTCCTTCTGAAATTGATAATGCTGCTGCTGTATCGCCACTATTTGAAAAAACTTCGTTTTTAAATACGATGTTTCCAAACATTACAATGACAGTAAGATAGATAAATAGAATTGCATAAATGTCATTTTTACATTTATAGTTTGGTGTTTTTACTATCTCTTGTTTTTTTTTATTTAATCTCATAGATGAATTATT
>SXGU01236232.1_pt1 | contig 21859 bp, 18 predicted proteins | sample 3174531 | NCBI WGS metagenome assembly SXGU01 (sample SAMN11356863, study PRJNA531348) | freshwater metagenome | isolation source: freshwater sample F1-140 | place: China: Fuxian Lake, Yuxi | collected 2017-12-25 | reverse complement strand
GGGTTGAGGGCATCACCCTGATAAACGGGGTTGGCTATCAGCCGGTCCAATTCCTGTTATTTATCTCCGCAAACACTGCGGCTGATAAAGTAAAAGCAATGAGCATGCCAGCATCAAGAATATCCACCGAACCGTATAAAAAAAGGGCGCATCGTGAAATGCGCCCTCTGAATGGAACGACGGAATATCAGGCGTTGGATACCAGACTCTCCTGAATTTCCATTTCTCCCTTGACGATGGCGATACGGTCCACGCAGCAAACCCAATGTATGCCGGGATGGCGCGCCGCGACAGCCGTGAACAGCGCCTTCCACCAGGACTCGCGGCGTTGCGTGACATGGGCGTTGTCCCCATTGGGCAGGGTCTTGGCGGCCGGGTAGCTGGCCACGTTGGTGAACACGAACTGGCGCGCGCGGGCAAAGAGTTCATCCACGATCCAGGGCAGATCCTCAGTGGAACAATGTTCCAGCACATCCACGCAGATCACTCCGTCATATTGCCCCTGCGGCGCGCCATCGTCGCGCTCCGCGCCGGGCTCGTAGCAGACCACCTCGTCCAGTCCCCAATATTGCTTGAGGCTGGGCCAGACTCCAGCAACACCGGGCAAGGTGATATTTCTTTCAGCGTACTGGGATCCCTTGCCGCTGCCGTAATCCAGCAAAGTCCTGGAGGAGAAGCGCTCGACCAGGCCGCGCACCTTCGAGGCGGCAAAAAACACCGACTTGCCGGCAAAAACCTCCGCATCGGCGGTATGCATCTCCCGGTACTGGTCCAGGAGTGCCCGGTAACAGGGGCCGGGATGGGCACGGTTATATTGCGGGCGGGCTTCCGGCTCCCCGCCGCCGAGATGGCGCGCCGTCATATCCGCCTGCAACAGCAGGGTCGCGCCCAACCAACTGCCCTCGGGGGTTTGCCGGTACACCCGGCAATCGGCAAACCAGGGAGAACGATCACCCTCGCTCATCCAGCGCCAATCGAGAATATTGGCGGGAACCAGCACCCTTGAGGCGCGGCCCACCGCGGCGCGCAGATGGGTATTCGTGTTGCTGACGCCCACGTACTCATCCAGGCGCGCCATCAACGCCAGCATCTGATCCAGATCCTCGTTGAGATCGCTCAGATCATGCACCGGCCGACCCAGGGCAGCCTCGAAGGCGGCGATCTCACCCGGCTTGGGATGCCGCTGGAGGATCAACACCGTCCCCGGCTGGTCGCGCAACACGCCGGCCAATGACACCAGGGAGTATTCCTTGTATGGCAGGCGCGATTTTCGGGTTTCCGGATCGCTCTTATCCGCGCCCGCGCGCCAGGTCACCCCGATCAACAGGCCGTTCGTATCCAGACCCGCCAAGCGCGCAGCCACCTTCGCCACCGCCTCTGTGGGCGGCGTCAGGCTGATGGAGCCGGGGACTTGGTCCAGGTCGTTCACGCCCAGCGCCAGAGGCAGATCGCCAATGGAGAAGAGGTAATCCAGATCCGGCGGCGTTTCGTGTCGCCCCACCACCTGGTCCAGGAAAGGAAGACGACGGGCGATGGGGGCGATCTTGTCCGCAGCGCGGTAGGCGATCCAGGCCCCCCGCGACTTCAGCATCACGGCGAAACGCAGGAAAAACAGTTCGTCGCCGATGCCCTGGTTGCGGGTGAGGAGGATGCGTTTGCCGCTCAGATCGATGGGCAACGGGTGTTCCAGGAAAGCCTGGGCGTTCTGGCGTTGCTTGACAGATCCCCGATACAGGTAATGCCGCCAGCCTTCCTGGAGCCGCCCCAGGTTGAGGAGGGCCAGGGCCAGGTTATAGCGCGCTTCCTGGTAATCGGCATTGAGGTAGACCGAGGCTTCCAGATGATCCAGGGCCTCGTCGATACGACCCAGTTCCATCAAGGCCGCCGCCAGGTTGCTGTGCACCTGGGCATCGTCCGGTTTGGTGGCCAGGGCCGCTTCGTAATAGGGGATGGCCTCGGCGGGCCGTTCCATTTCCTGCAAGGCCACGCCCCAGTTATTGAGGGGTGCCGTGTAGTCGGGACGCAGGGCGGCGGCCAGTTTGTAATGGGAAATGGCCTCCTGGTAGCGGTGCTGTTCCTTGAGGGCGTTACCCAGGTTGTTGTGGGCCTCGGCCACCTGGGGATGTTCGTCGAGAGTCTGTTGATAGGCATCGACGGAATCGGCCAGTTCTTTCTGGAAGCGGGCCACATAGCGCTCGGCATCCCCCGCCAGCATGAGGGCGTTCTTGAAGTTCTCCACCGACTCCGGATTGCCCCCGTCCAGCTTGATGGATTGTTCATAGGCTTGCAGCGCCTCGGACAAACGGCCCTGCTGTTGCAGCAGCATGCCCAGGTTGTCATAGGCCTTGGCGTAATCCGGCCAGAGGCGGAGGGCATGGCGCAGCTTGTTCTCGGCTTCCGTCAGCCGGCCCGTAGCGGCCAGGGCGATGGCCAGGTTGTTCCAGCCTTCCGCGAAAGCCGGGTCGTTCTGCACCGCTTGTTCGTAGGCGGCCAGGGCGTCCTCGTTACGTCCAAGCGTCTGATAGGCGCAACCCAGATGGTTATAAGCCAGGGTGTAGTCGGGCCGGCTGGCCAGGGCCTTGTTCAGCAGGGGAATGGCCTGATCCGGCTGGCCCCACTGGACCATCAATACGCCGAGACCGTGCAGGGCCTCGGCGTTGTTCGGTTCGCCCATCAAGGCCTTCTGATAAACCGCCTCGGCTTCGTCGAGGCGTCCGTCCTCGTGCAACCTGGCCGCGATTTCCAACGCCTCCTTGACGTTGACGGTTCTGGGCGTGACGTCGTTCATGAACCCTTCCTCCATTGCTCGCAATGCAACATGTAATCTCGCTCCCGGAACCATTCGGCAGCGTATTCGCAGTCCCGATGTTCATCGAAATAGGGGCCGCCCAAGGTGTAGTGCACCAGGGAGACGTCGGGATTGGGCAGGTTGTAGCCCACCAGATGGTTCCAGCGCAGGGGCAGGTCGCCAATCAGGTCGTCGTTGCCCAGCCACTTGAACTGGTGCAGTTCCAGGCCGGTGGCGGTGTTGACGTATTCTGGCGTCAGCGCCTTGCACCTGGCATTGTTGAACATCATGACGCTGGACCAGTTCTTCTTCTCGTATTTGGTCTGCACCGTGCCCAGAAACTTGATGTCCTCGTGGGGTTGGTGGTCGTGCTTGGTGCACATCACGGCATAGCGGTCGTCGCGCAGATCCCAGAGCTTGGCGATGTCGTCCAGTACCAGCATGTCGTTATCGATGAAGATCGACCAGCCCTGGTAATCGGACAGGAAGGGCGCCAGGAAGCGGGAGAAGGAGAACTCCGTGGACGCCAGCGGATGCCGTTCCCGGGTATAGATACCCGACAGCTGGCTCAGCATGATCGGGTTGATGGAGACCGGCTGCGACGAACGCGCCTGGATGCTGTGTTGCAGCACGTTGTAGAGCACCGGAAGTTTGGCGTCGTAGCCAATGAATACGCGGATCAACACAGGCCTCCTTTTATGTAGTTTCGAGCAAATCCTTATGCAGCGCGACCAGCGCCTCGCCCCATCCGCCGCCACCACAGGCTTCCCGATAGGTGGGGATGTCCGGGTACCAGGGGCTGCGACCGGCAACCATCCAGCGCCAATCGGGCGGATGGGGAATCAGCACCCGGCTGATGCGCCCCGCTCCGGCCCTGAGATGGACATTGGTGTTGCTGACCGCGACATACTCGTCCATCAGACTCAGGAGCGCCAGCATCACCTCCAGTTGCTCGTTGACGGCGGTGAAGTCGTGGACCGGCCGGCCCAGGTGCTCGGCGAAGCGCTCGAGCTCCCCCGGCTTGGGCTTGCGTTGCAGGATCAGCACCTGGCCGGGCACATCCCGCAGCCTTTCGGCCAGCAGATCCAGATCGATCTCCTTGTACAGCACGTTCCACTTGGAGAACTCCTCCTTGGATGTGCCACCGCGCCAGGTCACGCCGATGAAAGGTCCATCGCCCAGGGGAGCGAGCATGCGCCGGGCCTGGCCGAGGGCGCCGGGTGATGGAATCAGCGCGACCGGTGCGGGAATATCCGTTACCTCCCGCATGTCGACGGCCAGGGCCAGATCGCACACCGCCACCCGGTAATCCAGATTCTCCGGGGATTCCCGATGGCTCACCGCCATGTCGATGAAGGGCAGCTTGCCGACGAAACTGGCCAACTTGGGGTTGGGCCGGTAGGCCAGCCAGGCGCCCCGCGCCTTCAATACCTTGGCGAAGCGCAGGAACAGGAGTTCGTCCCCCAGGCCCTGATCCATCTGAACCAGGATGCGTTTGTCGCGCAGATCCCTGGGCAGCGGGGCTTCCAGCAGGTCGTAACTGGATATGCGCGTAATGTTGGGACGGTGGGCATAGTTGCGCCAGGCCTCAGCCCACTCGGACAACAGCAGTTGGGTCAGGGCATAGGAGAAGCGGATCTGGTCGTCGCCGGGCGCCCGTTCCATGGCCAGGCCGAAATAGTGGCGGCGCCGTTCGAAATCGCCCTTCTGTCCGTACAGGCTGGCCATGTTTACCAGAGGCAGGGCCATGTCGCCGCGAACCTCCGCCGCCGCCATGAACGCGGCGGAAGCCTGGCTCCAGTGCTTGCGGGAAAGCTGCACCAGGCCCAGGGCGTTGAGGGCATGGGCGTCCTCCGGCTTGAGCGCCAAGGCGCGTCGGGCGAAATCCTCGGCCTCGTCCAGCCGGCGCAGGCTGCGCAGCAGGATGGCGATGCGGGTCAGGGTGGAAGCATTGTTGGGCGACAGGCGATCCGCTTCCCGCATCTGCTCCAGGGCTTCCTCGGAACGCTCCAGGTCGTCCAGCACCATGCCCAGATGGAAACGGGCCCAGGGATGCTCCGGCTTGAGAGCCACCGCCTTCTCCAGGGCGGCCAGGGCTTCCGGCAGATTCTTGCGGCGCTGTTCCAGCCCGCCCAGTGCATACCAGGCCTCGAAGCTTTCGGGCAGCAGCCGGGTCAATTCGTGGAAATGGGGAATGGCTTCATCTTCCCGATCCAGGGTCCGATAGGCATGGGCCAGGCGTTCCCGTGCCACCAGGTTGCCCGGAAATTGTTCCAGGAACTCGGTCAGGCAGGGCAAGGCCTCTTCGTGGCGACCCGTATCGGCCAGGGTCACCCCCAGGTTGAAACAGGCCTCGGGGTATTCCGGGCGATGGGCCAGAGCATCCCGGAAAGCCTCGATGGCCGCATCGACCTGCCCCGCCTGACGCAGGGCCACCCCCAGGTTATTGCGGGCTTCCGGATAGTCTGGCCTGGCTGTCAGGGCCAGCCGGAATGCCTCGATGGCCTCATCGGTGCGGCCCAGGGCGCGCAGGGCTTCGCCCAGGTCGTTGCGCAAGTCCGGGCGATCCGGCGCACGCTTCAACGCGCGGCCAAGCAGATCCGCCGCCGCTTCGTTTCGTCCTGTGGACAGGGCGACCAGGGCGGCCAGATGCAGCGCCTCCACATGCTCGGGGGATTTCGCCAAAACCTGCTGGCAGACCATCTCGGCCAACGGGACGCGGCCGGACCGCAAATAGCCTTGCGCCAGGCCCAGGGCCTGCATGACATCCTGTTCGCTGCGCGGATCGCTCATGGCGGGACTTGAAATTTGACGCCGTAATGTACACTCCGGCGCAACCTGACGGAACGAGAAAACCAGACCTTTCATGTGCGGCATCGCGGGCCTCATCGACAAGCACGGCAAGCTCGGCCCGGATGCCCTGCGCGCCGCCATGGCCCGCATGACCGATGCCATCGCCCACCGGGGGCCGGACGACGCGGGCATCTGGATTTCGGCCGATGGCCGTGCCGCCCTCGGCCACCGCCGCCTGTCCGTCATCGATGTCACCAGCGCCGGCCACCAGCCCATGCTGGACGAATCCGCCGGCACCACTCGCGCCCTGGTGTTCAACGGCGAGATCTACAACTACCGGGAACTGCGCCAGGGCATCGAGCGTTCCGGCCAGACCTTCCGCACCCGCAGCGATACCGAGATCCTGCTGGCCCTTCTAGGCAAACAGGGCGTCCAGGCCCTGCCATTTCTGGACGGCATGTTCGCCTTCGGCCACTACGACACGGCCAGCCGGACCCTGCTGCTGGCCCGCGACGCCTTCGGCGAAAAACCCCTGTATTACTGGGACGGGCCCGATTATTTCCTGTTCGCCTCCGAACTCTCCGCCATCCTGGCCTCCGGCTTGTTCGACGGCGGGATTGAAGACGCGGAACTGGCCGCCTACCTGCACTTTCGTTACGTGCCCCAGCCCTATTCCCTGTTCCGTGACATCCGCAAGCTGGAGCCCGGCTGCCTGCTCACCCTGCAAGACAGCCGGATCGAGAAGAAGCGCTGGTTCGCCTTCCAACTCCCGGAAAACCTGCCCATCACTGATCCGAGGCAGATCGCCGAAGCACTGGAACACGAGCTGACCGTCGCGGTGAAATCGCGCCTGGTGAGCGACGTGCCGCTGGGCGCCTTCCTGTCCAGCGGCGTCGATTCCTCCCTGGTCTGCGCCCTGGCCACGAAGAAGCTGGGCATCCCGCTCAACACCTACACCATCGCCTTCGACGGCGGCCAGGAAGTCAATCAACAATCGGAGCACGAAGACGCCGCCCGCATCGCCGAAGTCCTGGGCACCCAACACCACTGCCACCACGTCAGCCACGCCGACCTGCTGGACGTGGCGGCGCGCATGGGGCACATCCTGGACGAGCCCAACGGCGACCGTTCCTGTGTGCCGACTTACCTGCTGTCCCGCTTCGCCCGCCAGGACATCACCGTGGCCCTGTCCGGCGACGGCGGCGATGAACTGTTTGCCGGCTACGGCCGCTATTTCTCGGCCCAGGCGGCCCTCGGCAATGAGCTCACCCCGGCGCAACTGGCGCCGCAGTATTTCGACCGCTTCCTGCCGGTCATGCCCCTGGAGCAGCTGGTGAAACTGTTCGGCGGCCTGCCGGAGCGTTTCCAGGACATCTACGCGGGCGTCCTCTCGGCCATGGCGCCCGCCCGGGGCACGGTCAACACCTTGCGCGTGCTGGACGCCAACAGCTACCTGCCCGGCGCGGTGCTGGCCAAGGTAGACCGCATGAGCATGGCCCACGGCCTGGAGGTGCGCGCCCCCCTCCTGGCCACAGCCATCGCCAAGCTGGCCGGGCGCATCCCCCTGGCCCAGCATCTGGCCGACGGCAAGGGCAAGTTCTTGCTGCGCCACATCCTCAAGAAATATCTGCCGGCGGAATGGGTGGATCGGCGCAAGACCGGTTTCGGCATGCCGCCCGCCTTCCTCAAGGCCCATGCCGAGTTCTTCGGCCAGCAACTGGGCGAGGCGGCCCACGACGGCTCGGCCCTGAGCCGGGTGCTGGACGTGAAGCGGCTACGCGCCCTGCTGCCCCAAGCCAACAACAACATCGTCTGGGCGGTCATCGTGCTGAACCAGTGGCTGGAGAAGGTTTATTCCCCGCCGTCCCGGGAAGCTGCCGGCACAATCCGGGGCGTGAACTTCAGTCGTGAAGACAATGCTCCAGCCCACGGCCGCGACATCCTGGACATCCTGGCCAAACCCCTGCCGCGCCGGCTGAACACCCCGCCCGCCGGCATCGCGGACCTCATCGCCGCCTTCAACGCCGCCGACCTCAAACCGGCCCCGGTCAACGTATTCACCTACCACACCCGGGTGGACGCGGATTACCAGCCCATCGAGACCTTCGACATCAAGGGCCTGGACCACCGCAGGTTCGATTACGACTACATCCTGGCCTATTTCTCCCACGCCGCCGCCGGCCTGTTTCCCGGCGCCAACGTCATCCTGGTGACGGACGCCGCCTCCCCCGTGCCCGCCATCCACCGCTTCACTCATGTGGTGCGCCTGGCGGTGGACAAGGACGAACCCATGTACCAGCGGGTGCGGGCCATGGCGGCCTACGTAAATTCGTCCGCCTTCAGTGCCACCACCCTGTTCCTGGATTCCGACGCCTTCGTCGGCAACGATTTCCGCGAAGTCCTGGCCGGTGACTTCGACATCGCCGTCACCTTCCGGCCCGATCCGGCCATGGTGCTGAACGAGGGCGTCCAGGCCGCTTCCCACCGCCGGCCGGAAAGGACGCGGGCCTTCTACAACGGCTACCTGGCCACTTACGAACACCTGGCCGAAGACCCAGACGTCCAGGCCCGCTATCCCCACGGCATCAAGAAATGGCGCGGCGGCCAGCTCTCCCTGAATAGCGTGGCTTGGGACGGCGATTATCCCGAGGCCGGGGAAATCCGCGAACTGGACGGCACCCGCATCCTCTATCTGCCCTGTGCCGACTACAACCACAAACCCGGCCCCTCGGACGGCCTGCGCGACCTGCTGGCCAAGCAGGTGGTCCACTTCAAGGGCACCGCCAAGGAATTCGGCTTCCTGCGCCGCTACACCATGGAGCACAACCTGCCCGGCTGGCCCCTGGCCGACCTGTTGCTCGCCGCCGGCCTGGGCGAACCCACGCCGGAAACCCTGGTGGAAGCCTGGAGCCGCCTGCTCGGCGAACGCCATTACGCCGCCGCCAGGAACCTCTGCCTGAGCATCCTGGAAAGCCAGCCGGACAACGGCCTGGCTCACGCCCTCCTCGCCCTGCTCCACTTCCGCATCGAAGGCGACTGGGACAGCGCCCGGGAGCGGGGTCGCCAGGCCTTGGCCGCCGGCCACCTGCCAGAAACCGTCCAGGCCAAGGTCGAACGCATGCTTAAAACCACGGGAACCCATACATGAGCCTCACGCCCAATTTCGCCTTGTACAACAAGGAATTCACCAAGCCCCCCTTCGACAATCTCCTGGTGAAGAACCTGTTCGTCATGCACGTCCAGGCCATGGCCCAGATGCTGGGCCTGAACCAGCCCGGCAGCGGTGCCGCGGCCCATGACGACATGATGGTCTGGTACCGCAACCTGGGCTTCCTGGAGGACATCGACTTCATCCGCGCCCTGGGGCCCCACGCCAAGGACCCCATCCTGCTGGCCCGCATCTGGCGCATCTACACCCTGTGCTGGGCGGCGAAAAGCTGCCTGGCCGTTGACGGCGACTTCGTCGACCTGGGCTGCTACGACGGCAAGACCGTGGAGGTGATGGAACGCTTCTGCGACTTCCGCAAGGTGACAGGCAAGACCTGGTGGCTCTATGACATCTTCGACAATCCGCCCCGGGAAGCGAAGAAATCCGGCCACGGCCCCCAGCTCTTCGACCAGGTGCGGGACTATTTCGAGCCTCTGGGCAATTTCCGGGTCATCCAGGGCGCCGTGCCCGGCAGCTTCGAACGGGGCCTGCCGCAGAAGATCGCCTTCGCCCAGATCGACCTCAACGCCGCCGAACCGGAGCTGGCCGTGCTGCCCACCATCGTGGATCGTCTGGTCCCGGGCGGCATGATCGTGTTCGACGACTTCGGCTTCAAACGCTACCGCCTCTCCCACATCGGCGAGCGGGAATTCTTCCGCGCCCGCGGCGAACTGGTGTGGGAAAACCCCACCGGGCAGGGCATCTACATCAAGCGCTGAGGCCTGCAGGATGAACAGCGCCGGCGCGGGCGAACGCGCCCTCTTCCCCCTCTTCCTGGTCTCCGGCTGGCTGCTGGCCTACTACCAGCGCGCCCTGAAAGGCCGGCGCAAGGACCGGGGCGCCCTGCCCCTGTTGCTGAAATCCTGGTGGCTGGGGCCGCGCGCCCTGCCCGTCACCGGTTTGCAGCGGGCCAGCACCCATTCCTACACCCTGTCCCTGGACGAGGATTTTTGCAGCGACGAGATGGGCCACAGCAGCCTGATGCTGCTGGAGGATGGCCGGCCCCTGCCGCTGCCTCATTGCAACTCAGTGAAGAAGATCGCCAGCGTGGGCCAGGGGCGCTGGGTGCACGTGGGCCGCAAGCTGTTCTTCGCCCCCCGCGACAACGCCGACCTGGCGAAAACGCCCCACCAGTACCACCTCCTCGACGGTCTGGGCGGCAACCCGGAAATCTTCGGCGCCCTGTCCAAGCTGGCCCAGGTGCGCGCGACGTTCCGCAATCCGGCTTCCTACGCCCTGGCCAAGCTCCAGCTGGTGTTCGGCAAACGCCTGGCCTTCGCCAGCCAGCGGGAAATCGACGCGGCCCACCTGCGCATCGACGACCTGAGGCTGGACCTCACCGCCGCCTTCCTGCCCGATCTGGCCGCGGCCAAACTCGACATCGAAGTCTTGCCGGTAGGCGGGGGCCATCACATCCGGATCGATCTGGCGGGCGTGCGCTGGGGAGAGATCGAACTGGACGAACTTAGCCTCACCCTGGAAATCGACGCGGCCTACCAACCCCGGCTCGTTGCCCTCGCCGCAAAGCGCGACGGCCAGACCCTGCTGGAATTGGGTACTGAATCCCGTGACGGAGCATGGCAGTCCGCCCGCCTGGCCCTGGCCTGCCTGGACGTGCTACGGCGGGATCTGGCCACCGCTTGCGGCGGCGCGGAAGCCGCGCTGAGTTGGCTGGACGGCATCCTGGCCGATCTGGCGAGCGGCGCTCTGGACTTGGGCCTAAACCTGGCCGCTACTACCTGCCGGGCCACCCTGCGCGCCGCCCTGGCAAACGACAGCACCGTTAACGCCCTGCATCTGGACATCGTCCGCGCCGGCCCGATCCTGAACATCACCGCGAGGGCCGACTGAGCATGGACTGGCATCCCGTGATCGGCAAAGCCCTGGACCCGGCCTTTGCGGCCCAGGTGGAAGACGCCCTGATCGCCACGCCGACCGCCGGCGTCGACGGCGCCCTTGCCTTCGCCGATCGTCCGGTGGTACCCGTGGTGCGCGGCATCCCCCGCTTCGTGGTATCGGACCATTACACCGCGTCCTTCTCGTTCCAGTGGACCACCTACACCGACACCCAGCTGGACAGCCAGCAGGGCGTGGCCCTGACCGAACAGGATCTGGTCCTGAAGACCGGTCTGTCGCGGGAGGAAGCAGCCGGCAAGCTGGTGCTGGATGCCGGCGTCGGCATCGGCCGCCATGCCGAAGTCCTGGCCGAATGGGGCGCACAGGTGGTAGGCGTGGATTTGTCGGAAGCCGTGGAAACCGCCCGCGACAATCTGGCCCGCTTCCCCAACGCCCTGGTCATGCAAGCCGACGTCGGCACCCTGCCCTTCAAGCCGGAAAGCTTCGACATCATCTATTCCGTCGGCGTGCTGCACCACACTCCCGACACCCGCGCCTTCGCGGAGAAACTGCTACCTCTGCTGAAGCCCGGCGGCGTGCTCGCCATCTGGGTTTATCCACCCAAGTTCCAGCGCCGGGGCGAATGGGTGCCCCTGGTCTCCCGCCTGCCGCCCCTGGCCTTCCAGGCCTGGAGCGAGTGGATCATCGACGCCGCCCGCGCCCACCGCGACACGCCCTGGATGGAAGCCTTCATCCGCCAGTTTCCCTTCGCCACCCACCACCCCACCCCCCAGTGCAGCGTGCTCGCCCTGTTCGATGGCTACACCCCCACCTACCACTGGACCCACGGCAGCGAGGAAGTGATGCACTGGTTCCAGCAATGGGGCCTGGAGAACGTGCAGGCGCTGGAGGAGGCAACGGCGGTGCGGGGCAGGAAGCCAAATCCGTGAGGCGTATTGGCGATGCCGGCCTTGGGGCTAAAATTCACTGTCAACAGCGTCCATTCACGGAGCCACGCCACAGGCGATTTTCATGACGACTGTCAGCATGCTTACGCCCTCCGGCCTGTTTACCTCCACGGGCAGCCAATCCGCCCAGTTGGAATCCCTTGCCGGCAACGCCTTGAATCATGGCCTATCCCTGTTCACGGATGGCGATTACGAAGGCGCGGTCAAGGAGTTCCAGCGCGCCATCGCCCTGGCCCCCAACTCTTCCCTGGTGGCGGATGCTTACAACTCCATGGGCCAGGCCCATACCCAGAACGGCGACAACGAGAGCGCCATCAAGGCCTACGAGCAGGCCATCAGGATCGATCCGACCCGCTCGGACATCCGCGTCACCCTGGGCAACGTCCACTACTTCCAGGAGGAATACACGCAGGCCGTGCGGCAATACGAGCAGGCGGTGAGGACGGATCCCAGCGCCTCCAACCGTTTTTCCCTGGGTCAGGGCTATATGGCCAACGGCAATTACACGGAAGCCACGATCCAGTTTTCCCGGGTCCGGGACATGGCGCCCAATGAACCCAGCGGCCACTATGGCCTCGGCCAGGTCCATGCCAGGCAGGGGCGCCACGCCGATGCCATAGCGGAATTCCAGGGCGCCATCGACATTCAATGGGATTTCTGGGACGCCTACGTGGAACAAGGCTATGCCTACATGGACTCCGGCCAGACCGACGAAGCGGTGAAGCTGGCGGGCTATCTGGCCGACCACGATAAAGCCCGTTCGGCCACCCTCGCCACCTATATCTCCCAGAAACGCGCACCGAGCATGTCCCTCCCCCTCGACAGCAGCAGCAGCGGCTTCGTTTCCACCCTGGGTCCCGGCACCCCCCTGTCCTTCCTCGGGCTGTATACCGCCGAAGACAGCAGGACCCTCTCCATGGCCTTTCAGTTCAGCAAATCCATGGATCGATCTTCCGTGGAAAATATCACCCATTGGAGCATCGGCCGCAGCGTCAATACTGGCCTGGGGGACGGCTACAACTATGGCCTGCCCATCCCGGACACCGAAGTCACCCTGCCGCGCTACCCGCTGGCGGTCTACTACGATCCGGATAGCCATACCGCCACGGTCTATTTCAGCCTCACCCAGAACGCCAGCCTGAACGCCACCATCGACCCGTCCCACATCCAGTTTTCCTTCTCCGGCGTGGACAACCTGGGTGTCGCCGTGGATCCCGCGAGCGACCAGTACACCGGTTTTTCCGGATTCGCCTGAGTCCCATCGCGGGGCGCGGTACATCTAACTCGCGACCGACATCTCCCCGCCTGCCACGTCCAGTCCTCCCAGCAATAGGAGGCATCCGGTTTCTTAGCCGGCGGCGGCCTCGAAATGGGAATCCATGAAGGCGGCAATGATGCGACCCACCACCTCTTCCTTCACGTGCAGCCGGTCCTTGGTCTGGTAGGCGGGCGCGCCCATACCCCAGACGATCTCGAAGGAGGGAAAGTAGTGCACCCAGTCGAACTCGCGGCAGATCTGGCCGGCAACGGCGCGCAGGGTGCATTTGCTTTCATAGTTGTTCACGAAGATGTCGTCGGTGTTGAAGCTGCGGTGCAGGGGCACCGGGGAAACGGTCAGCACCACCTGGACAGCCGGGTTGATCTGCCGTAGCAGGCCCAGGGCCGCGCGCATGTTGTCCAGGTTCTCACCATAGTCGCTGGCGTGGAAGAAGGTCTCGCGCAGGCCGGCGCCACCGCCGTAGACGGGTACCTGGTTGCAGACCAGGCCGTTGTCCTTCTTCTTGAAGACCTCGGTCATGCCCAGGGTGATGACACACACGTCGGCCTTCCGGAAGCCTTCCCGCAGCACGCCGTTGATTTGCTCGACGGCTTCCTGCAGGTCTTCCGGGCTCTTGCCGAACACCAGGCGGCGGTAGGGGTCCTGGTAGAGGGTGCCGGTGCCGGCCACGAACTGGCCGTCCTGCAGGTCACGCTTGGGCACCACCCAGAGGTCCTCTGGGGACTGGCTCCACAAGCCCGCGGCCCGTTCCAGTTCCTGGCGGATGGAGTAGGTGTTGTAGTAGTTCATGTGCTCCCGCGCCGGCAGGGTGTCGATCTTCATGCGTGCCGGGTCGATGCGGATCTTGCGGTACTCGGGATAGCACAGCACCTCGCGGGCAGTAAGGGCCTTGCGGATTTCCTCGGCGAAGCAGCTGCCGATGGTCATGAAGCCCATGTCGCGGCGGAAGATGCGGTTGGCGCGAATGGTGAGGGCACCGGTGTTGTAGAGAACCTCCCACTTCTTGTTGGGATGATCGACGCAAGCAATCTTGTTGAAGAACATGGCGGGCTCCGCGGGAGTCAGTTTTCGACCTTCAGCACATGGGTTTCGTGGCCGGTCTTGCCAGAGCGGCCGAGCACCTGGCCGGTACCGAAGCCGCGCGGGTTGAGACCGCAGCCGTGGCATATCTCGGTCTGGTCCTTGATGAAACGCTTGATCCAGTCGTGCAGGGAAGACTGTTGCCAAGCTTCCTGGAAGCCGAGTTCCACCAGGTTGACGCGGCCGAACTGCTCCGGATCGAAGGTGGTGCAGCAGGGAGTGAGATAGCCTTCCACCGAGATGGCGGGCCGTAACCAGGGCGCGGTGCAGATGTCGCCCTTGGGCCGGGCGAAGTTGGGCGGCACGATCTTCATGCCGGGAATGCGGGGGAGCACCGCCGCCAGGCCGTTGAGAAATTCCACCCGCTGTTCCTGGCTCATGAGGCCATAGGGATCGCCAAAGTCCTGGAATTCCTGCATGTGCACCGGCGGGCGGCCCAGGGCGTGGAGCTTCAACAGGGTGGCGGGGATGTCCTTGTAGTTGGTTGCGCTTACCACCATGGAAATGTGCACCGGCAGGCCGGCAGCCAGGCAACCGCCGATCTGCTTCTCCAGCTTTTCCACCTTGGTGCCGAAGCGCATCCGGTCGGCGATGGCCTGCTCCAGACTGTCCACAGACACCCAGAATTCGTCCAGTCCGGCAGCCACGGAGTGGGCGTAGTGCTCCACCGTGCGGGACAGGGCATTGGTAGTCATCTTCATGCGCCCGAACTTGCCGCTGGCCTTCGCCATGGTCACCAGTGCGGTGAACTGGGGATGCAGGGTGGGCTCACCGATGCCGTGCAGGGTGACGAATTCCGTGAAGGGAATGTGCTCCAGGATGCGCTGGAAGCGCTCCAGGGGGATGTTCTGGTCGGACCAGACACCCTTGGCCATGGCCGTAGTGCGCGGGCAGCCGGCGCACTTGAGGTTGCACAGGGTGGTGATCTCAATGGTGAGCTTGGCCAGGCGCTGGGGGGCGGCGAAGGGATTCATGGACTTCTCTCTTCGTCAGTCGCGGAAGAAGAACACGCCGGCCGGATCTTTCAGGAAGCGCCCGAAACCGGAGGCCTTCATCACCTCGTGGATGGCCATGTGACTGGAATCGTTCTCGTCGATCTCGATCATGATGCTTTTCAGGCGCGGGTCGGCCAGGGTCTGGCGGGCGCCTTCGACGATCCTGGGCTCGATGCCGTCCACGTCCACCTTGATGTGGTTGGGCATGACGCCGGTGGCGCGCACGAATTCGTCGATGGAAATGGAGACCGCAGCCTGGGGGATGACCGCATGCCACAGCTCTTCCTCGCTGGGCCGGGCGTCGCCGTAGTTGTTCAACGACTTGCCGGCGGTGATGGCGGAGAGATACAGGTTGTCGAAGGCCAGGCCGTTGGATATCGCCAGGGGATAGGCGGAGAGGCGGTCCTGGAGGTCGTTGGCGTAGATGTTGTGGACCAGGGTGTAATAGCTGGCGAAGTGGGGTTCGAAGGCATACACCCGGCAGCCGGACACGACGGCGGCCATCAGGGCGAAGACGCCGTTGTTGGCGCCAATGTCGAAGAACACGTCGTCACGGTCGAAGGCCAGGATCCACTTGTTGGTCATGGGTTCGCGCTTCTCGATGCTCAGGGCGAAATGCAGGCACTTGCGGTTGGGGATGGCGAACTTGATGCGCTGACCGGCGAACTTGACCGTGACGAACTGGAGCGATATTTCGTACTGGCTGGCGATGCGCTCGATATTTTCCATCGATTCCACGCGGGATTTCGGTTTCACGCTTGACCTTCCAGATGCGTTCGTAAGATATCCGAGGCTTGCCGCGACACCCTGGTCAGGGGCGAGGCGGCCAGTCGGTCCGCCACGGACCGGGCCAGCCGTTCGCCCTGGACCTGGGATTCCACCGCGCGCTCAGCCGGCAGGCGCAAGGATTCATTCAATTTATCCAAGCCCGCGAGCCGATCCAGGTACGCGGCGCGCTCCTGATAAGCGGGGGGATACGGTGGATAAAGCTTGCGCAAACGCTCCGGATCACCTTTTGCAGGGTCGCCGTCACTATGGGCTCGCTCGGCCTGGGCGATGACGTTCACCTGATCCAGGCGCATATGCAGCGCGGCCAACTGAGATGCGTTACGCGTCAGGGAAACAATCTCGCCGTTATTTTCAAGATGGTTGTTCACCCCGTCACGGGCCTTGGGGAACATCTCGCCAGGCAACCTGGCCAATAGCGCGGGGTCGAGGCCGGCACGGGTCGTCATCACCGCGTTCATCGTTCCGCTTCCCCGCCACTTATCGGGCCACGGACCAGATTTCGATTCATATGCATTGCCCCCACCGATGCGCCCAGGCACCGGAACCATGGATTTGACAACCCATAAGCAGCTTTCATGCCACTCAATAAATCCGGCCGATAGTCCACTCCGGGAAGGTGGGTTGGCGCCACCTGCCGAGCTTACCGATAGCGAGTTGAACTCAGGATGGCAAGACTTGCCGGCCCCTGGCAGGCATTGCCGTGTCCGGACCTGACATTGGTCACCCTCCCTGAGGGCGCTTCATCAAGAATCCTCTGGCAATCCCGATAATCTGAGTACCAGCTCCGTTTATCGCGCCATTCCGATGGCATAGGCGGTTCTCCATAAGCGAATTCCACGGAACAGCCAGGATGGCACAAAACATGCTTACGCAAGTTGGCGGGTCTTGCGGTCGCCTTACGGCCTCCGAGAATCAGGTTCATTCGATCAACGCGCATCAGACAGGAAGACACCATGGGCATCACCGAACGTATCGACGCGATTACTCTCATCACACCGGATTACCGTAGCGTCACGCCGCCAATCCCAAAGAGCGTGAAGATCGAACTCACCGCCCGCTGCGACTTCAAGTGCTTCTTCTGCGCCTCCGGCGCGCGCCTGCGTAAGAAATCAGACATGGAATGGGATTTCTACGCCCGCGTGGTCAAGGAAATGCGCGAGGCGGGGGTGCAGGAACTGGGTCTGTTCTACCTGGGCGAATCCTTCCTTTGCGACTGGCTCGAGGACGCGGTGCGCTTTGCCAAGCAGGAATGCGGTTATCCCTACGTGTTCCTCACCACCAACGGCCGCCTGGCCACGCCTGAGAGGGTGAAGAAGGTTATGGCCGCCGGTCTGGATTCTCTCAAGTTCAGTTTCAACAACGCCGATCCGGAACAATTCCACGAGGTGACCCGCGTCAAGGCCGGCGAATTTCACAAGGTCCTCGCCAACATCAAGGGCGCCCGCGCCGTGCGCGATGAAGTGGAAGCTGAAACCGGCCATCGTTGCGGCATCTATGCCTCCAGCATCCGCTACGACGGTGACCAGCTACCGCGCATGGAAAAAGCCGTGGAGGAAATCCTCCCCTTCGTCGACCAGCATTATTGGCTGCCCCTGTATGGCCAGGCCGGCCTGACCGCCGGCGCCAACGGCAAGGTGGCCACCGCCGGCAACCAGGGCCGCATCGGCGCCTTGCGCCCGGCCCTGCCCTGCTGGGCGCTGTTCACCGAGGGCCACATCACCTACGACGGTTTCCTGTCCGCCTGCTGTTTCGACCACGACGGCCGCTTCCACATGGGCGACCTGAAGACCACTCCGTTCACCGAGGCATGGGTCAGCGCCCCGTTCCAGGCACTGCGCGCCGCTAACCTGGCCGAAGACGTGCTCGGCACCGTCTGTGAAAAATGTATGGCCTACGGGGACAGCAAGGACGATTGCGAGGCCGCCGCCAGGCCCATGCGATTCGCCCCAGAGGCAGCGTGATTCTGTATCCGGCTCAGTCCTTCTGGAAACCCGGCCTGGGATCGAAGGTGGAGAGCGCGGCGAGCTTTTCATAAAGCACCCGCTCTTCATCGGTAGCGCTAGGCGGCACCAGTATCTGCAATATCACATAGAAATCCCCGTTCTCTTTCGCACCCGGCATACCCCGGCCGGATAGGCGTAGTTTTTGCCCTGACCGAACGCCGGACGCAATTTTCAAACGTACGCTCCCCTTCAGGGTCGGCACCTTCAAGGTGGTACCCAATACCGCTTCCCAAGGCATGATCGGCGCATCCAGGTAGATGTCGGCCCCCTCCAGGCGATACAAGGAATGGGGCGCTATTTCAATATTCAGGTAGAGATCCCCGGCCGGGCCGCCAAATTGCGGAAGCTGTCCCTTGCCGGCAAGTCGCAAGCGTTTGCCGGGCAAGGTGCCTGCGGGAACCCGCAGCTTGACGGTTCTTTCACTCCCCGGCCCAGCCAGGTTCACCTGCTTCTCCACACCGTGATATGCCTCTTCCAGGGTCAAGACCAGTTTGGCCTCGATATCCTGTCCCGGCGGCACATTTCCTCCACGAAAGCCCTGATGCCTTCGGTGCCCTCCAGGATGGGCGTCGCCGAAGAGCTGGGAGAACAGGTCGGAGAAATCGCCTCCGGCACCGCCACCGGAACGGCCTCCCCAGCCGGGCGGGGGTCGGAAGTCCTGATCCGGGCGGTAATAACCCAGTTGATCGTAGGCGGCGCGCTTCTCGGCATCACTCAGGATGTCATGGGCTTCGTTGACTTCCTTGAACTTGTCTTCGGCGCCGGTTTCTTTGGAGACGTCCGGGTGATATTTCCGTGCAAGACGTCGATAGGCTTTCTTGATCTCTTCCGCCTTGGCATCTCGGGGCACGCCGAGTATTTTGTAAAAATCCTTGTATTTCATGATCCTGGAATGTGATGAAGGTTTAAAGGTTTCGTGAATCAGATAAGTGAGCGGGGCCGGATCAAGTCCGCATGGCCATTGGCTGAAGGTAAAGACAAGCTATTCGATGTGTATCGCCGTGCTATCATGCCGTCCGAATCCAATTTCAGGCGAAATAAATGAGCGAGCGCCAGAACCTTCAAGATCAGTTTCTCAACACCCTGCGCAAGGAGCATGTTCATTGCTCCGTGTTTTTGGTGAACGGGATCAAACTTGTTGGCCGTATCGAGTCCTTCGACCAGTACATGGTATTGCTGCGCGGCAACGACCAGGCGGTCCAGGCGATTTTCAAACACGCCATTTCCACCATCTCCCCCGCCAAGCAAGTGGCATTTGGTGCCCGCGAAGGCGGTCAGGCTCCCGAATAAGTAATCAGACAAGGCAAAAAGATACGGGGCGCCATCATGGCGCCCCGTATCTTTTTGCTCACCGATTCGATCACCAACGACACAGTAAACAAATGCCGCGGGAGGACAACAACGGCTTTTGTCAGTTGACTGTACGGACTTCGACCTAACTAGCCTCTAACCAGTCATAAACCGAGCCTGGGGATGAAGGCCTTCACCTCATCCCCAGGCTCGAACCCGCCTTATCTCACTTGGTGCCAGCCTTCTTGAAGGTGCTCTTGACCAGCACGTTCACCTTGGCCTGCTCGCGGTGGCACTGGGTGCAGTTCCAGCGACCCATGTATAGTTGTCCCGCCTTCGCGTCCACGTAGTGGCTGACCGGTGCAGGCACAGGCATGCCCTTGGTGATCTTCTGTCCGATTAGATCGGGCTGCACATGGCAGTCCTTGCACAGGTTGCTTTCACGCGTGATGGGCAGCATGTCCTGGGTGGTATGGGTAATCATGGGCGGCGCTGTCATGTAGGAACGCTCGGCACGTTTACCAACGCTCCCCACCTCAGCGTTGCCGTATACCGTCACCGCTGGATCGGGCACATCGAATAAGCTGGTCTTGGACAACCCGAGCGAATCTTCGGGTATGGTCTGGTCCTGAACCGCGAAAGCGGACAGGGACAAGAGAGAGGCCAACAAAGCACTCAACAGCAAGGTCTTCCTCATTTCGTCCTCCTTTGAACGGCAATGGCGTCCGCCTGCACATTGTGGCCGCGGATCAGGGGTTTGAAATCGAACTTCAGGCTTCCTTCGGGGCAAATCGGTGTACAGCGCCCACAGTTGCTGCATTCACCAGAAAACACATAACCACGCTCATCCAGCTTCTTCAGATTCAGCACTTGCGGCTCGGGACAAACCTTGGCGCACTCGCCGCAATGGGTACAGGTGTTCTTGTCGAAACGCACCCTGAGTAGCGCAGCCTTGCCGATGAGGCTGTAAAAGCCCCCGAGCGGGCAAAGGTGGCCGCACCAACCGTGCTTCAGGATCAACAGATCGAACAGGAAAATCGCCAGCAGCGCGGTGAAACCCAGTCCCAGGCCAAAGATGATCTCGCGATGGGCCATGCCGATCGGGCTCACCCACTCGAACGCGGCCAGGCCAGAGATCACCGTGATCAGCAAGGTGGCTACCAGAATGAAATAGCGCAGGCTGCGCGGCAGATGGAAGATGGCCTGCACCCCAAGCTTGTTGCGCAACCACCCGGCCCCATCCGTCACGATGTTGACCGGACAAACCCAGGAACAGAAGATGCGCCCGCCAAGCAGCAGATAAAAACCCAACACGATGGCGGCACCGATCAGACTTTCCTGTTTTAAAACATGACCGGTCAAGAATATCTGTAAGGTGGCGAAGGGATCGGTCAACGGTATCAAACCGATGAATTTCGACGCCGAAAGGTTGCCTGACAACAACCAGACGTCCTTGGTCACTTGCCAACCCCAATGCGTGGTACCAAAAAACATCAACAGAATGCCGAACTGGCTAATCCGGCGCAGCATGATGTAACGCCATGCCCACAGACCAGTAGGAACAGGATGTTCAAGCGTGGGAGTCTGGATATTCGATTCCGGGGCGTTCATAGGCCCCCCCCACTATTGAGGTAATCCAGACCACCGGCTTTCCCTCCAGATTCCGGAGTGGCACTGGGATCTGCTTGCGGCTCTGGTTTGAAGTCCTGAGTGACTTCAGTATCGAAGGTCCAGCCCAGACGGTAGTGCTCACCGATTTTTCCTTGCACCAGTTTATGCGGCAGGATGCGGATGGCGGCCACCTCGGTGGGGCAGGCCTTCTCGCAGATACCGCAACCCGTGCAAGCGTCGGAATGGACCAGCGGCACGAACATGGCGTGCTTGGAAATCTGCCGAGGGTGGGTTTCCAGGGTGATAGCCTTGCCCTTGATCGGGCACTCCCGATGGCAGATCTCGCAGCGCAAGCCCTTCCAGGACAGACAGTTCTCAATATCGATAACCGCCAGGCCCATGCGAGCATCCTCGATGCGCTTGAGATTGGGCGACAGGGCACCGGTTGGACAAGCCTTCATGCACGGGATATCCGGACACATGACGCAGGCGCCGGTACGCGGCTCGTAGAAAGGCATGCCGATGGGCAACTTGCCTCCAGCCGGCTGCAACATCAGGATATGGGGCGGACAATCCACCACACATTGGCCGCACTTGATGCAGGCGGCATTGAAATCGTCATCGGCAAGCGCGCCCGGGGGGCGCAGGGCATAGGGCGCCGCACGCGCCTCGTTGCGTAGAATGTAATCCCATAACAGCCCACCAGTGCCGGCGAGGGCGGCACCTTGCGCCAACTTCACCAGGAAGTCGCGGCGTTTGGGGTTCAGGCCACCAGGGCCTTGGTCGGGCATTTATTTCACCTATAAACAAGAGGGCCTCTTGGCTGGGGTGAGAATGCGGCAAGTTTGCCGGCCACACTCTCACCCCGGCCCTCTCCCCAAGAGGAGAGGGGGCGCGGGTGTTACATCAGGCCTTGTAGATCTTCACGGAACACTTCTTGTAATCGGTCTCTTTCGAGAGCGGACAAGTCGTGTCGAGGGTGACCTTGTTGATCAGCACGCCTTCGTCGAACCAGGGCACGTAGACCAAACCGCGTGGCACGCGGTTGCGGCCGCCGGTTTCCAGGCGCACCTTGACCTTGCCGCGACGAGATTCGACCCAGACCAGATCGTTGCGCTTCAAACCGCGCGAATCCGCATCCTTCTGGTTGATCCAGCACACGGCGTTGGGCACGGCGCGGTGCAGTTCCGGCACGCGACGGGTCATGGTGCCGGAGTGC
>SXGU01405400.1_pt1 | contig 21862 bp, 15 predicted proteins | sample 3174531 | NCBI WGS metagenome assembly SXGU01 (sample SAMN11356863, study PRJNA531348) | freshwater metagenome | isolation source: freshwater sample F1-140 | place: China: Fuxian Lake, Yuxi | collected 2017-12-25 | reverse complement strand
TGCTGCGGTTTTGGAAGCTCAAATTCTGCTGTTGTCGTCGCACAACATCCTGAATCCAGCCAATGGCTCGCCAATTACCGTTCCATCTCAGGACATGGTTTTGGGTTTATATTACCTAACAAAAGGCCGGAAGAGCACAAAAGAACACAAGGTTCGTGGTGAGGGATTGGTGTTTTACTCCGCCGAAGAGGCACTCATCGCTTATAATGAGGGCAGAGCCGATCTGCATGCTTGGGTGAAGGTTCGTGTACCAGTGCGAAACGCACAAGATGGAACATTACACACCCAATTGGTAGAAACTACGGTGGGTCGAATCATGTTTTCAGAAGCAGCACCGAAGGAAATCGGGTTTGTTAATGAGCTGCTCACCAAGAAAAGTCTGCGTGATTTGATCGGACGGATTGTTCGATACACTGACATTCCGTCAACTGCTCGGTTCCTCGACGAAATCAAGGCAATCGGGTTCAAAATGGCATTTCAGGGTGGGTTGTCGTTTAATCTGAACGACGTCATGATCCCTGAGAACAAGACCCGTTTGTTGGATGAGGCGGCCAAGGAAGTGGCTGAGGTAACCCAAAGCTATAACATGGGCTTCATCACCAATAATGAACGTTATAACCAGGTTATTGATATTTGGACCCGCATCAACAGTCGAATTACGGACACCCTGATGAAGGAGATTTCTTCCGACAAGCAAGGTTTTAATTCGGTTTACATGATGTTGGACAGCGGGGCTCGTGGTTCGAAAGAGCAGATTCGTCAGCTTGGCGGTATGCGTGGTCTTATGGCCAAGCCTCAAAAGAGTGGTGGAGCGGGAGAAATTATCGAAAATCCAATCCTGTCCAACTTTAAGGAAGGCCTATCTGTATTGGAATACTTCATCTCTACCCACGGAGCGCGAAAGGGACTTGCAGATACTGCCTTGAAAACGGCCGATGCTGGATATCTGACACGACGCCTGCATGATGTCGCCCAGGATGTGGTGATTTCTGAGGTTGATTGTGGAACCCTAAGAGGATTGGAAATTTCCGCACTAAAAGACAATGAAGAAGTTGTTGAATCACTGCTTGAGCGAATCGTGGGCCGGGTTGTATTGAACGATTTGTATCACCCCATCACCAAAGAACTCATTGTTGCGGCGGGTGTGGAAATTACTGAAGATATTGCAGCAGTGATTGATGCATCGCCGATAGATACGGTTGAAATCAGGTCAGTTCTCACTTGTGCGGCAAAAACCGGTGTATGTGTGAAGTGTTATGGTCGAAATTTGGCCACCAACCGTCTGGTCCAAATGGGCGAGTCTGTAGGCGTCATTGCCGCCCAATCCATTGGTGAGCCTGGCACGCAGCTTACCCTGCGTACATTCCACGTGGGTGGTGTAGCGGGTAACATCGCCTCAGAGTCGCAGTTGTTGGCGAAGTTTGATGGTCGATTAGAATTTGATGAGGTTCGTCAGGTGACCCACAAAGGAGAGAATGCACCACGGCAAATTGTTGTATCCCGTTCGGGTGAAATGCGGATTGTAGATCCGCAAAGTGGACAGCCACTCATGACCAATGTTCTGCCATATGGTTCTGAATTGTTTGTGAAGGCCGGTGATTTGATCAAGAAAGGTGATAAGATTTGTGTCTGGGATCCATACAATGCTGTAATCATATCGGAATTCACCGGTATCGCTGATTTTGAGAATGTTATTGAGGGGATCACATTCCGTGAGGAGTCTGACGAACAGACGGGTCACAAAGAAAAGGTGATCATCGAAACCAAAGACAAATCGAAAAATCCGGCCATACGGATCCTTACCAAATCGGGCGACAACCAAAGGACCTATAATCTTCCCGTTGGCGCCCACATCGTAGTGAATGCGAATGAGATGATTGTGCCTGGCGTTATTTTGGCCAAAATTCCAAGATCTACCACAAAAACACGCGACATTACCGGAGGTCTTCCACGGGTAACTGAACTTTTTGAGGCTAGAAATCCATCGAATCCTGCTGTGGTTTCGGAAATTGATGGGATCACCACCTTCGGCGGTGTAAAGCGCGGCAATCGTGAAATTCAAGTCGAATCGCGCGATGGGCAACTGAAGAAATACCTCGTTCCTCTAAGCAAGCACATCTTAGTGCAAGACGGTGACTTCGTGAAAGCGGGAGACCCTCTTTCTGATGGTGCCATTACCCCTTCGAACATCCTTTCCATTAAGGGTCCAGGAGCAGTTCAGGAATACTTGGTAAACAACATTCAGGAAGTGTACCGTCTACAGGGTGTGAAGATCAACGACAAGCATTTTGAGGTAATTGTTCGTCAGATGATGCAAAAGGTTGTGATTGTGGATCCGGGCAATACGACATTCCTGGAGCAGGAAGTGGTCGACAAGATCGATTTTATGGAGGTGAACGATGAAATCTACGATAAGTATATCGTGATGGATGCGGGCGACTCTGCGCAATTCCGCGTAGGTCAACTGGCGCCGTTGGCACGTTTACGGGATGAGAATTCCTCGATGAAGCGTCGTGATCTACGTTTGATGGAATTCAGTAAGGCCCTACCTGCTACTTCGCATCCAATGCTTCAGGGGATCACCCGTGCTTCATTGGGTACCCGTAGTTTTGTTTCGGCAGCATCGTTCCAGGAAACGACCAAAGTGCTGAATGAAGCGGCGATTGCGGGTAAGGTTGATAATCTTTCAGGTTTGAAGGAAAACGTTATTGTAGGTCACCTCATTCCTGCGGGTACAGGTCTTCGTTCCTATGAGAAAATTGTGGTGAGCACGATGGAAGAACATGAAAAACTCATGGCCTCCAAAGCTCTTTTAATGGCTGAAGAAGAATAATTCATACAACATGGAAAATCAGGATCAAAACCAGATCAATATAGAGTTGACCGAGGATATGGCTGAGGGGGTGTACAGCAATTTGGCGATTATCACCCATTCACAAACTGAGTTTGTGGTTGATTTTGTTCGAATGATGCCAGGTGCCCCTAAGGCGCGGGTAAAATCGCGGATCATCCTCACCCCGCATCACGCCAAGCGCTTGCTTCACGCCCTGCACGACAACCTGGGTCGGTATGAACAATCCTTTGGAGTGATCGACGTTCATGAGAATCAGCCCGCGCTTCCGATGACATTCGGCGGGCCAACGGCACAAGCTTAGCGGTCCTCTTTCAGCTTGTTGTGGGCAATCATTCCGCTTAGAACAGCACCAGGAATGCCTTGCCCTGGGTACGTGCTGTCGCCGCATAAGTATAAGCCTGCGAAACCGGTCCTTGCGCCTTGCATTTTCCAGGGTGGGATATTTGTTTGTTGGGGGTAACCGCCTACAAACCCCCACTTTCTCCCGGTCCATTTTTCCCAAGACCGCGGTCCTGAGTGGTGTAAATAGTCGATTTGACTGCGATCTATTATTCCAGCTTGTTCTACTTCTTTCAAAATGGATTCGATTATGGTATCGAATGAGTCTACCCATAGATTTCCTGGATTAGGCCAATGTGTACTGATTGAAGCTGTTGCCCGGCCGGATGGTGCGCGCGAAGTATCCGTTTCTGGGTGTAATGAGACAAAAATGCTGCGACTTTCCAATCCGCTAAGGGGCGTTTGAAGGTGGATTTGGTGATGGATGCTCTGTGGGGAAGTCTTGGGTATGTACCCCATACCCAGTTGAAAGGCGCTGTAGAGTTGATCCGAAGTAAAGCAACGACGCGACAGTTGTTGGGTTTTGGGGTGTTGCTTTGGGAGGAGCTCCACCAGGTTATTGATCGGGATCGCTGAAACTATGGCGTCGAAGTGTTGCGCTTCGTGCCCTTTGTTTTCACATGTAATTCGCCATCCACGTTGTTCAGGAATGAGTTCAGATACCGCCTTTCGCAAAAAAATTTGTCCGCCTTTAAGCCGTATATAATCCGCCATCTTATCGACTAAAGTCGACATTCCGCCATTCAAATAGTAATTGCCGAAAAGGGTGTAGGCCAGGGCCGTGCATCCGAAAGCCCCATTGACTCCTTTGTGCGTGTTTTGTGCAGTGATCAGCAACTGTTCGTCGATGAAACGTATGAAATGCCGGTTGTTGTGCAGGTTGTGGCGACGCAACAGCGCATACATACCGTTCAACACGGGCGGAAAAAGAGCCAAGTGCCGCACTTGAACCCTGCGTGCCATGCCGTAGAGATCAGTCAGATTTTGTGGGGGGAAAGTTAATTGCCGGGTAGAAACCGCCCAAACCTGCTCGGCAACCCGCATGCACTCCTGCCAAAAACCTGCCTGATTGCGGGGACCGAAGTGCATTTCTGCCTCTTGAATCCAATGTTCCAAATTATTGTAGCGGTTAATGACCGCCCCGTCCATGTGCACCTGCATCGGAAGTTCCAGACGCTCAGCTTCGAGTTCGATGCCGAGCGAATGCAACAAAACAGCGAGCGGCATACCTTGATCGAGCCCTACCAATGTAGTGGCGCCCGTTTCGAAGCGGTAGCCTTTTTGGGTATATGTACTGCTGCATCCACCGGTCATCCAATTTCGTTCGAAGATCGTGACCTCCGCGCCATCACGGGCGAGCAGTGCAGCGGCTGAAAGGCCAGCCATTCCGGCGCCAATCACCGCTACCTTCAAGCCACTGATTTGAGATTCATGATGTCTGGGATGGACTAGATATTTGAAAAGCTGAAGCATAAGAAAGGCCTATCGGGTGTATTTTTGTACAAATAAGGAACACATGAAATCTATTTCTGTTCGCGATGCGCTTTTAATCAATGATGGTGAACTCAGGGAAGTGAACGTACACATTCAAGACGGTAAGATCTGGCACATCGACCCTATAGGACGCAAGCGGCCCGCCGATCAGGTGTTGTCGCTCCAAGGAGCATTCTTGATGCCGGGTGCCATCGACGACCAGGTTCATTTTCGCGAGCCCGGACTCACACATAAAGGCGAGCTCGCTACCGAATCATGGGCGGCAGTGGCAGGAGGCGTCACCAGCTATATGGAAATGCCCAATACCAAGCCAGCTGCCATCACCATAGAACGATTGGAACAGAAATATGCCCGTGCAGCAGAGGTTTCTCCAGCCAACTACACCTTTTACCTGGGCGCAACACCCGACAACCTAGAGGAATTGAAATCGGCCGATTACAGCCGGATTTGTGGTGTAAAGATTTTCATGGGTAGTTCAACAGGCGATTTGCTGGTGAATGAGGCTGACGCACTTGACGCCATTTTTAGCTCAGTAGGGGCGCTCATTGCCCTGCATTGCGAATCGGATCCCATGATCGCCGAACAGTTGAAACACTGGAAGGAACAACTGGGGGAGGACAGATTAACACCGGCGCATCATCCGAAGATCCGCACGCGGGAGGCCTGTTATGCCTCGAGTGCCCAGGCTGTTGAAATCGCGCGCAAATACGGATCACGGATCCATGTGCTGCACATCAGCACCAAAGAGGAGTTGGATCTATTCGATGCAGACCTACCTCTGGCTGAAAAGAGGATTACCGCAGAGGCCTGCGTGCACCACCTTTGGTTTGAAGAAGGCGACTACCCCCGCCTTGGAAATCGAATCAAGTGGAACCCAGCCATAAAAAGCTCAGAAGATAGGGCCGCGCTGCGTGGCGCATTAAACGATGGCCGAATAGATGTTGTCGCTACCGACCACGCCCCCCATACCCTTGAGGAAAAAGACCAGCCCTACCTATCGGCCCCCAGTGGTGGTCCTTTGGTGCAGCATTCGGTACCCATGATGTTTGATCTCGTTGAACAGGGGGTGTTGACCCACGCCCGATTGGTGGAGTTGATGTGCCATAACCCTGCGGTGTTGTTTAGGATCCCGGATCGGGGCTATGTACGTGAGGGTTTTCAAGCCGATCTGGCTGTGGTGCGTTCAAAGCCTAATGCAATTGCCCGTGAAGGCCTGTTGTACCGCTGCGGGTGGTCGCCTTTAGAGGGGAGTACCTTAGGCCATGTGGTAGAAAGTACCTTGGTGAATGGCCATCTTGTCTGGCACAACGGACAAAAAGGACGTTTTGTGGCCGGGCATCGCCTTCGTTTTACAAAAAGCTAGTTGAACCGTCGGTGGATGATGCATCGAAAAGCATTATAACTATTTTTGGGTGATCAACTCTAACTTATGATGAAAGCATACTTTTTACGCATTTTTTTCTTATTCACGGCTTGTTCGATATTCTCGACTCATCAACTACGGGCTCAGTACTGCGCGTCGCAATCCAATATTTCGATCGACGAACACATCACTAATGTGACTATGGGTACGTTGTCGAATGCTTCAGGCGGATCGAGCTACTCCGATTATACGGCTCAAAGTGCCACGGTCAACCCCGGTGGAAACCCACAGATTTCGGTCACCATCTATAATGGAGCGCCTCCTGGTGTCACTTGGAATGAATATGTATCAGTATTCATCGACTGGGATCAGAACCAGACGTTTGATACACTAACAGAAATGTATTTATTGGGGTCATGCAATTCGAATGGATGCGTTATTTCCGGCAACATCAGCGTGCCGCCTACAGCGACACCTGGAACCACCCGTATGCGTGTGATTCTCCATTACAACGTATACCGTCGCGATCCTTGCGGGAATTATCAGTTCGGAGAAACGGAAGATTACGGCCTCATCGTTTTGCCCCTGGTAGGTCGCGACGTCGCCGCAACTGCGCTCTTATCGCCTGTTACCCCAGTTCTCGCCTCTACTTCAGTTCCCGTTACCATCCGCATAACCAATTTAGCAGCGGACCCCATCAGTACAGCAACTGTGGGATTTCGACTAAACGGGGGCGCTCCCACTACAGAAGTGTGGACGGGCAATTTGGCGTCAGGCCAGTCGGTCAATCACACCTTCAGCGGTTCGTTGCTGCTTCCGCCTTCTAGTCCGGCTCAAATCACGGTTTGGGCCACCAATGCCAATAATTTGGGGCCAGATATCAACCCGGGCAACGACACCTTGCGGGTGAGTCGCTGCTTGGCCCTACCGGGTGGGGTGTACCTCGTTGGCGGCAGTCCGCAGGCCACTTTCCCTACCCTCGACTCAGCCATTAGGGCCATCAGTTGCGGCGGTATTGCAGGTCCAGTGACGTTTTCCATCGAACCCGGTACCTATTATGGAAGTTATACCCTCAACAACATCCCCGGTTCCGGGGCTTCGTCCATCACTATCAGTAGCCAAACGGGTATTGCATCGAGTGTTGAGCTCCTACCCGATACTTTGGTGGTACCCCCAACCGGCAGGGTTTTGTTTAACATCAACCGCACGCCAGGGGTAATTTTGAGTAATCTGACCATGAGGATGCCGTTATCTACATCAGGGGTGGCAACAACCGGTATGTTGGTTTTGGCAGATCGTTCCTCATTTTTAAACGTTACAGGGTGCATCTTACAAGGCCCAGCATTAACTGGAGGTTTTTCCTTCGGTCAAATGGGCATTTCCGCCTTGAGGTCCGACACGGTGGTTATTTCAGGTAACACCTTTCAGCGGTTTAACACGGCTGTACAGATTTCAGATCCCTTGCCCGGCCGTCGGTATTTGTCGGGCTGTGCCCTGAGTTTCAATCAATTCAGCAATTATGAGGTTGTTTTCATTGCCCGAAATCATGCGGATTTGGTGGTTCAAGGAAATCAGTTGACCGATGCCGCGGTGTACACGAGAGCCATGCAAATTGATGTCGCAACTGGTCTTCGAATCGAATCAAATAAAGTGAACGGTAATCTGGGCAGCGCGGTGTTTACCATTCAGAATGCCAACGACAGCATCGGACACCCCAACCGCATTGTTAACAACGTGGTGAGTGGACGTTTTGCGGGTACGGGCTTCCAAAATCAGTATTCTGCATTAATCGTCAATGCCATTTCGGATACCACAACCTCGGCAGATCCGGTGGATCAGATTGAAGTGGTGCACAATACTTTTCATGTAGAGATGGCCGCTCCTTCGGCTTCTGGTGGTATGGTGAATTTTAATGGGATCAATTTCTTGCCCGTTCGTCCTTGGAGTCAGATCGACTTCCGCAATAACCAAATTACGGCCCGTGCTGAGAATGGTAATGCGCTTTCCACTGCCGTAGTTGCATTGAGTTTCGATGGAGATTCGACCTTGGCAGCGTTGAACAGCAATTTCAATAATTATTTGTTATCAGATCCTGCCAATGCCAACCCCGCCAATAATCTAATCTTCGACAACAACATTCCCCAGGGTTACGCGAATCTAGTCGCGTGGCGTACGGCCAGCGGAAAAGACCTGCAGTCGATTTCGGCTAGTCCGGTCTATGCAAGTTTGTCTAATCCGATCCCAACTTCTGCGGCGGTAAACAACCTCGGAACACCCGTTTCAAGTGTGACCTCTGACATCACAGGTGCTCCACGCAATGCGAGTACGCCCGACATGGGGGCCTATGAATTTACCCCCTCACCCAATGATTTGGGCGTGATAGGGATTAGTGGTGTGCAAAGCGGTTGCAGTTTGGGATCTGCCATCCCGGTACAGGTTAAAATCTTCAATTTTGGAACGGCCCCGCAATCGGTTTATTCAGTGGGCTACAGCATCAATGCAGGAACACCCGTCACTGAACCGGTGAATGTGAACATCAATCCAGGCGATACGCTCACCTATACCTTCTCTACCCCGGTTAATTTGAGCAATCCCGCTACCTATGATATTAAGGCGTTCAGCATCCTATCATCCGATGCACTCGTGGCCAACGACACCACTGCTCTTCTGGTGGTTAGTATTCCGACAGTGGGTGCTTCGGCTCTGCCCTATGAGGAGGATTTCGAAAACGGAAACGGAGGATGGACATCCGGCGGGGTGAATAGTTCATGGGCACTGGGTGCGCCTGCGGGCACCACCATAACCACTGCGGGTACGGGCACCCAGGCTTGGGTGACCAACCTTTCGGGCGACTACAACAACAATGAGCAGAGTTTCGTGGTTTCTCCTTGCTTTGATTTCAGCACGGTAGTCAATGCGGAGATCTCATTCGACCTGTATTTTATTACCGAGCCTAATTGGGACAAGGCTGCCCTCCAATATACCTTGAACAACGGTCAAACTTGGGTTCGCTTGGGTTCCTTAGGCAGTGGAATTAACTGGTATAACCAAGCCAACACGTTAGGGCCCTACACGGGGAATCCGGTTTGGTCGGGCACGCCTGGCAGTGGGGGATGGGTACGGGCTACTCATTCATTGTCGGTGTTGGATAGCCAACCTTCTGTTCGTTTTCGAATGGCTTTTTATTCGGATGGTTCAGCAGTCGATGAGGGGATTGGTTTCGACCGAGTCGTGATTCGTCGTCGCCTCGACCCAGTCATTCTGTCGGTCACTCGACCCAACGACTCTTGTGTCTCATCGCCACGAACCATTCGCGCGCAGGTTACCTTCAACAATCCGGTAGCCTCGGTTTCGCTGCGCCGAGACCTCAACAATTCGGGTGTATACACCACCCAGGCGATGACCTTGAATGCTGCTTCAGGCTTATGGGAAGCGACCATTCCAGCGGGTCAGCCCAATGTACCCGTTCGTTTTTTTGTGATTGCCACCGATAATACCCAATTGGCGGATACCTCAGATGTTTCGAGCTATGTCGACGATTACCTGCGCCCCAATGCGGGTGCCGATACATCAATCTACGTTTCGGGCACGGCTACATTGCGTGGAACTGGGGGTGGTTTCGACGCCTTCCTGGGTACGGGCACAATCACCAATACCAACACAACTTATCCGGCGCCCTATGGCGGATTCTACTGGGGTGCCCGCCACCAGTTCCTCATTCGGGCTTCTGAATTACAAGCGCTCAACATCGGCGCGCCGATTGTTTCGCTGGCCTTTGATGTGGTAGCCAATCAGGGAAGTCCCTTGGCAAATTTCGTTATTAAGATGGGCCACACCACCGCTACGGATTTGACTTCCTGGCAAAGTGGTACGTCGACCGTTTATTCCGTGCCCAGTTATTCAGACGTTCCAGGCTGGAATACCCACAATTTTCAGACACCCTTTCTGTGGAATGGCCAAAGTAACGTCGTGGTTGAAGTTTGCTTTCAGAACGGAGCGTACACCAATAACGCCATCCTGAATCAAACAGCCACTCCTTTCGTTTCTTCCTATTGGTATCGTGAGGATGGACAAGGGGTTTGTGCCAATATGGGCAGTTCGGGCTCTATTTCTCAACGTCCTAACATGCGCTTAAGAGGTGGTTATGCCTTTACCTGGAAGAATTTAACCACTGGGGCGGTTGTTTCGAGCACCCAGAATCCGGTTCAGGTGTCACCAATAACCACCACCGCCTATGAGTTTAGGTTGACCGATCGGGGATGTTCTCGAGCTGATACCGTGTTGGTGACTGTTCAACAACCACTACCCGATGTAGGTGTTTCGGCTATTGTTCAACCCACTACTTTCGCGGCTGGGCAACAGCAAACCATCAAGGTTGCCATCAAAAATTATTCCACGACAGGGGCCTCTGCCGTTAATTTTGATGTGGCATACCGGGTGAATGGCGTGGAAGTCAACTCAAATACGATATTTCGTCAAATTCCTCCGGGCGATACCATCCACCACACCTTCACGGCGCGCTATACGCCGCCATCAGGGGGTAACTATTTATTATGCGCTTATACCCGTTCCGCTGGAGATATCAACGCCCAAAATGACACCACCTGCCGATCATTTGTGGGTGTTGGTTTAGATCCTTTGGAAAGAGTAGATGTTCGACTCTACCCTGTACCGGCTTCCGACTACTTTTGGTTCGAGTTTCCCGAGCCCTTGAGCGCATCTCCCATTTTGTTGGTGACCGATGCCCTAGGTCGGCAGATTAGTGAAGAGCAGGTCTATGCGCCCCAGTATTCTGCGGGCTCTCAGTCCACCAACCTGCACCGTGTTCGGGTCGCTGAATGGCCAACAGGTATGTACCACTACCGTTATCTCGATGGCGGTCGAACGGCTACAGGATCCTTCCTGATTGCCCGATAAGTTTCGCTTGGCACCCCGCATTTGGTTTTTCCACTTCTGGGCTAAAGCCGTTTGTGCTTTGTTCTTTCGGGTGGTGCTGCGCAAGGGATTTGAATCTCAACAGATCCACGAGCAACCCTTGCGCCCTCGCTTGTATACACTGAACCACACCAATTCGTTTTTGGATCCGGTTTTGTTTGCTGTTCAGCGAAGGCAGCCCTTGTATTTTTTGGCGCGCGGCGATGTGCTTTATGGTTTTGCCGGGGGGATCCTCCCCCGTATATTTCCGTTGTTGCCCGTTTGGAGGAGGAGGGAGGGACAAGCGCAGCTGAAGGGTAATTATTCCACTTTCGAGCGTTGTTTCGAGGTTTGGAAGCAGGGCGGGGCGGTGGTGATCTTTTCGGAGGGATTGTGTGTGAATCGGGTGGGATTAAAACCACTCCTAAAGGGCACCGCACGATTGGTTTGGCAATCCTACGAAAGGGGAGTGGATTTGGAGGTGGTGCCTGTGGGGGTGTGCTACGAACATTTCAACGGCACGGGTAAGGGTGCAAGGGTATCTTTGGGTGCGCCATTGGAGTGGCGGAACTTTGCCCAGTGCGCATCATCGCCCGCCCACTTCTATCAATCATTTAATGGCGCCTTAGCCTCGGCCATGGCCGACTGCATGGTCGACCCTGAGGAAACAGGATCAGCGGCAAAGTTTTGGTCTGTTCTGCCCCCGCGGAGGGCATGGCAACGAATGGCCCGCTTGTTGTCGACTGTTCTTCATTTTCCCATCGCAGCTCCCGCACGCCTTCTGTCCAGGACGCTCACGCATGGAACGGTGCATTTCGACTCGGTTTATTTTGTGGTGCTGATGCTGGCCTACCCGTTTTCGCTTCTTTTGTTGCTCGTTGTGGGCATTGGTTTCTTTCCCGCTCATGCCTTGGCTGTTTGCTTATGTGTAGGACTTCTTCCTGCGATCGCCTGGATGGGTCGATAGAAGAATCCGCAGGGTAATTTGACTATTTTTGCGGAAATTGGACTCTATGAAAAAGATCGTTGTGGTGGGAGCGGGCACTATGGGCAATGGAATCGCCCATGTTTTTGCACAAAATGGCTATGATGTACGGCTCGTGGATGTGTCGGAAGCGGCCTTGCAAAAGGGTATGCAGACCATTGAGAAGAACCTGGCCCGCATGTTGGCCAAGGGCAGCATTACTGAGGCCGATCAGACCGCCACCTTGGCTCGGTTAACTACCCATTCTGCCATCGACAGCAGTTTATCGGATGCCGATTTGGTTGTGGAGGCCGCCACCGAGCGCGTCGAACTCAAACTTGATATTTTTCGGACGCTCGATGAATTGGTGTCGCCCGAGGCCATACTGGCAAGCAATACCTCATCCATTAGCATTGCTCAGATTGCCGCTGCTACGCGTTATCCAAAACGGGTCATAGGCATGCATTTTATGAATCCGGTGCCAGTGATGAAATTGGTGGAGATCATTAAGGGCTACAACACATCCGACGAAGTGGCGAAGCGTGTGCAGGACCTTTCTGTGGCTCTCGGTAAAATCCCTGTTTTGGTGCACGACTACCCCGGATTTGTGGCCAACCGCATTCTCATGCCCATGATCAACGAGGCAATCCAGAGTCTGTTTGAAGGGGTAGCTGGAGTTGAGGAAATTGATCAGGTCATGAAACTGGGGATGGCGCATCCCATGGGGCCCTTGCAGCTGGCCGATTTTATCGGCTTAGACGTATGCTTGGCTATTCTACGTGTACTGCAAAATGGACTGGGGCAACCCAAATACGCGCCATGTCCTTTGTTGGTGAACATGGTTACGGCCGGCCACCTCGGCGTAAAATCGGGCTCAGGCTTTTATGAATACACCCCAGGCAGCAAAGAAACCCGGGTTGCAGCCCGTTTTCTGAATTGAGGGCTTGATTTGAATCGCACCACCCGAGTCTAAGGTCTTCCGGGCCATTCGTTTTTTTAAATAAAACGAATGGCATCAGATAAAAAATGGAGAGACGAGGTCTAATCCTCCTGCCCGTCGGGCTTGGCTGGTTGCTCGTCGTCGGCTGTGGTCGGTTTGTTGGGTGCTGACTCTGGGTCTGAAGCAGGTGTTTCTGTGGCTTTGTCGGATGTGCTGATTTGTGTTACTTGAGGGGTCAGCTGCACAGGGCTTTGTGTGACGGTGGGAGTGCTCACTACCTTGGGTGCTGGGGCTGATCCGTCGAGCGGGGCGCCCACGGCGACATCACAGCGGTGACCGGGTTGGCCATGTGGTGGATTAATTTTTGGGGCTGGTCCGTTGGTCGCCACGGGTTGAGCTGATGGGTTCATCAACGGATTGCTTTGCGCGTTTCCGTTTGCTGCTGCCGCAGCGGTGGCCGAATCGGTGTAGGAGGGGCGGGGATAACTTACCGTGTCTGGATCGCTGCATGCAGAAAGACATCCAAAGCAAAAGAGAACGGAAAAAACTGAAACAATGGAGCGTAGTGTCATGGTTGAATGGGGTATTGTCTCGTCAAAAATACCCAAAAAATTCATCGATTCGCTCTGAACCGATCCTCGTCTGTTCATGCTTTCTATAAAATCCTGCAAAAGTGAGCAAGCAGGTGTGTTTTTTGCTGATCCGAAACCCGCTCTATGCCCTCGCTTGTGAGCCGATCGATGCGAACCCAGTTGCTTGCATGCAAAATTTGCCCATTGCCCAACACCAGTCCAACATGGGTAATGCGGTGATGATCGTTGGTAAAAAAAGCTAAGTCGCCTGCTTTCGACTGCTTGAGGTCGGTGTAGGTTTGTCCATTCTGGGCCTGCTGCCAGGCATCGCGGGGCAGGTTTATGCCATACACGGCAAATGCCTGTTGGATGAGTCCGGAGCAATCGATGCCCCAAATGGAGGTGCCGCCCCAGAGGTAGGGGGTGCCGAGGTATAAGCGCGCTGTATCGCAGACGCTTTGGGGTGTGGCAGGGAGCGGCGCACCGACATCACCTTCGAGGATGCTTGCGTTGGCTGCGGGTGCGCAGCCATGGCTCACCCAAAGGGTCTCGGCGCCTATGTGTAGGTGCGCCCACCTCGAACGAACGAACAAGGGCGCGGCTTCTGAGCTGCCGCCCTCATCTGGGCTAAGTTGACCGGCTCCCACCCATCCTTGGTAGCCATCGCGCTGGCCCGTACCATAAAACCAACCCGGTTTGGAATCGGTAACCAACACCTTTTGGTGCCAATGCCATTGGGTGGTTTGCTCAGCGCGTTCGCTGGGTTCTGATCGCACAGGGGCTAGGGCTACGGCCACTCGGTATTCGGCATGTTCGGCCAAATTCATGCGCAAATCTAATCATTCGGATGGCCCATGCCACAATTTCAGTATTTTCGACCTTCGCAAGCCTAATACATGTCTGAATTACCGGCCTCATCGTCACAAAATGCCAGCGAATCGGCGGCTAACCCTACCCCTGCGCCGGCTGATACGGAGAATCGCTCGAATGTCAGCGAATCGGCGGCTAACCCTACCCCTGCGCCGGCTGGAGCAGGAATGATCCCCGGCATCGATCGTAAGTCAGCGCCTCCCACACACGCCACAACCGCGCCGGCCTTGTCGCTGCAGGCGGCCGACATCTACCAACAGCAGACATTGGTGTTGTCGCAGGTAAATTTCAGTGTGCAAGCCGGCGAATTCGTTTACCTGATCGGTAAAACCGGGGCGGGTAAAAGCAGTTTGCTGAAAACCCTCTACGGCGATCTTCCTCTGCAAAGAGGCGCCGGACAAGTAGGTGGTTTGTCGTTGGGCGGGCTCAAACCTGCCGATATCCCGGTTTTGCGCCGAAAGTTAGGCATCGTGTTTCAGGATTTTCAGCTGCTCTACGACCGAACGGTGTCAGAAAACCTACTTTTCGTGTTGCGGGCAACGGGTTGGACAGACCCCTCCAAAATGAAGCAACGATCTGCCGAAGTATTGAAATTGGTTGGACTATCCACCAAGGATTTTAAAATGCCCCATGAGTTGTCGGGCGGCGAACAGCAACGGGTGGTGGTGGCACGGGCACTCCTGAATTACCCGGCACTCGTGCTGGCGGATGAGCCCACGGGCAACCTCGATCCCGATACCTCATTGGAAATCATGGGACTGCTTACCCAAATAGCCCAGGAACAAGGCACCGCCGTCCTGATGGCGACGCACGACTACCTCATCATTGACCGCTTCCCAGCCCGGTTATTGCGCTGTGAGGCCGGACAAGTCACGGATCTCGGGGCCATCCTCTTCTAGTGAAGGCTCCGGTGCTATGATTGAGCTGTCGGCTTTGATTCCTGTGTGGCGCAGCCGTCCCATCAAGCTGCTTCAGGCATTGTGGGCAGAAGCCGAATCCCTTGAATTCAAAATCGAGATTTGGGTGTGCGACGACTCGGCTGATCCGGCCTATTTCGACTGGCACGACCTTTTTCGGGCGCACCCAGGCATCCATATTCTGACATTTTCTGAAAATTTAGGCAGAAGTAGGGCGCGAAACACGCTTTTGGCCCAGGCCAACGGGCGTTGGGTGTTGTGGCTCGACGGCGATCTGGAAATACCGCCGGGATTTCTTAAACCCTATCAAGAAATTGTGGCGCGCAACGGAGGCGAGCCTTCAGAACACGGGCCGGTATACTGTGGGGGAATAAGGGTCGAACCCCATTCGGCACTCGATGGGGGGGTTAATGAGGGGAATGTTCGGCCCGAAGACCGCCTGCGCTATCGATACGCGGTGCAGGTTGAGGGCGCCTCAGCCGCCGAACGCCAGAAGACGCCCTACCGTTGGGTACGTGCCGCGCATTGCCTGATGCCCACCCGTGCCGCCCGCTGCTTGTCGTTTCCCGAGTTTTTGCAGGGCTACGGACATGAGGATACGCATTGGGCCTTTCAAATTCAATCTAAGGGGATGAAGGTGCACCATTGGGATCATCCGGTGGAGCATAAAGGAATCGACACCGATGCCGTTTTTTTGGATAAATCGCTCCAGGCTGTTCAGAATTTGGCGCGTTTGTGGCGCTATGATCCGCTTTTTGCACGTTATGGCCGCGACATCCCCCTGATTCGCGCCCATGACCTCATACAATCGACTGGTTTGATGTTTTTCCTCGCTCTCGGCTCTTCTTGGTTGGAAAGGCGACTCCTGAAACCAAAAAGCATCTCTTTGCGGTTTTTTGGCTTGATGAAACTCATTTGGTTTGACCGTGCCCTGCGTTGGGCACAGCCATGGGAAAACCGTTGAAAGCCGATTGAATCAGGTAGTTCTCTGGTAAATGGTCACACCGTAGCGATTGATGTGTTCCTTCAGGTCGGCATGTTCTAAGGTGTTGTAATGAACAAGATCGAGGTAATAGGGGATTGGTAAGTCGTCGTTTAGCAGTCTGCTGAGTGCAGACAGGGTCTTTAGGTGCAGTTTTCTCCCAAAATGGCTGGGTCTATATCACTACCGTTGCGCGGCCAGCCCAAAGCCCGACTGCCGAAGAGTATGGCCTTTTCGATAGAGGGTTCCTGGGAAAGAGCTGCTAAGATGAATCCGTAGCTATTTTCAGCAATACCGTATCGATGATCAGGATTCCCCTTAACGAGAGGCTGGTTAGATTTCACGCTCAAGGTATTCATGAAGTTCTCTTAAAGCGGGATAATATAAATCGATAATCAATCGCAGCGCTGTTCTGAAATGCCTGTTTTATGGCGTCTTTTGGAAACTGGGTTGGCAATTCCTGCTCGTGTAAATAATCCTTGATGGTTTTCCAACCAAACTCGAAGGTGAATTCGAACATTTGGATTAGGCCTGCGCGCTCAAGTTCCGACCACTCAGACTGTTGAACGGCATTCGTCAACAACTGGTAGGCCATAATGACGTTCTGAAATCGTTGCTTCCAGCGAGCATCATGTGCATGCACTCTACTAGAGTAGTCAAAATTTCGACACAGCGCCGGAATGAGCTACGACGATACGGCCTCGCGGTATAAGGAAAGGAGGACGGGTTCGCAGGCGGCTTCCCAGGTCCAGCATTGAGCGGCTAAGCGGCACTGATTGCACAGGTGGCTGTAGAGCCCGGGATCGTTCACTAAGCGGAGAATGGCCGCTGATACATTATCGGCATCGGCCCTATCGAGCAGGATAGCCACTTCAAATTGATTGTTGAACAGACGGTAGCTCTCGAAATTCATACCGATTTGGGGTATGCCTGCCTGCACAAAGTCGAAGAAGCGGTTGGCGAGGGAGTGTCGGTAGTTTAAACTGTCGCCGTCGAGCAGGTTGAAGCCAATGAAGGCTTCGCGGGTCAGTTCATGAAGCAAATCCGGATTTAGTGGACCAGTGAATCGCACACGGTCTTCTAGCTTTAGTTGTCGAACCCGCTCTTTAAGGTCATGGAGTATGTCGCCACCTCCGGCAATAACCAACGGCAAATCGTGCCGCGCCATCGTCTGAAGCAGGGTGGGAAGTCCACGCCCCACATTCACTGCCCCTTGGTAGAGGAGATAGCCCGAATGCCCGCCCACTGTGGATGCGCTTTGGGCGTGGGGCATGTTATGAACCAACCGCATACGCAGGCCGTGGCGTTGGGCATAGTATTCGGCAACGCCCGGGCTCACCGTGTAGCTGTATTGAATGCCGGGCAGGAACAGTTTTTCGATCAGTTGCCAAAACCCACGCACCCATGGCCTGTTTGAAAGTTCAGGCACCCCGGTGAACATTTCATGCGCATCCCAAATGAGGGGCTTTTGGCGCAGGAAGGCGGCGAGGCGTAGGGCCACAAGGGTATCGGTATCGACTGCTGTGAAGGCATCGACCGGGGCGCTGAGGGCCAGGAGGCCCAGTCTAATATTATACTCTGCGTAGAACAGGGGCCCTTTGTGGAACCACAAATTCAGCCGGCTTTGGGTGTATGGGCTGCTGAGCAGCGGTGGGCTGTGGGGTAGGCGGCGCCCAACCAAGTGAACCTGATAACCCGCCCGATGCAGGCTCAGCGCCGTTTTTTGCATGCGCTGGTCGGTGTTGAGGTCGGTGGTGACGGCCAGGAGCAGGCGTTTGTTCATAGGGTTAGGTAAACGTTCTCCTGTTCGTCGATCCGTAGGAGTCCTTCATCGGCCAAATATCGTATGCAATAGCGAATTTGGGCGGGGTGGCCCGGTTTGATCCCCTCAACGAGCTTTTTTAAGGTCGTAGGTGCCCCTTGGCAGGTTTGGTTGATTTGCTGGCGAATGGATGCAAAAAGCGCCGGATCGGGTCGTTCGTGGTGGTATTGGATGCAGACATCGCATTGCCCGCAGGGTGGCGATTCCTGTTCCCCGAAGTAATCGAGCAGAAGGGTGGCGCGGCAAACATCGGATTGTTCGGCGTAGCTGAGCATCGACTGCAGTTGCGCATGCTTGCGCTCTTTGAGTCGCGAATAGGACTCGGGGGGAAGGTGCAGATGAGACTCGGGAACCCGGTCGCGCAGCCAGACCAACAGGGGTTGATCGCTTCTTGGTATGTACTGCGCGATCTTTTTTCGTTTCAATTCTTCGAGACCGGCCCTCAGTTCGTCGGTGGCGATGCCGAGTTTGCGCCCAATAGCCACCTCATCGATCGCGGCATATTCGTCCATAATTCCGGTATAGCTGCGCAGCAATTGCTCCACCATGCGTCCCAAAACGGGGTTTGTGGCTCTAAATTCATCCAATTCACGCGCCGGACAGGTAAAGCGCAGTCGGGAGGGCACCAACAGACTGTCGTCGACCAGCAGGTATCCGGCTCTGTGCAGGATGTTGATGCTGTGGTGCACCACAGGGGGTTGGAGGTGGTGTTCGCGACAAAAATCGAGCAGTACAAAGGGTCGGCTCATTCCTTTTCCATCACCAATCCCTATGTTTTGCCAGATGCCCAGTTTGTGGTAGATGTCATAGATTGTTGCTCGCGGGGGGAAGCTGAGCCCGAGGCGTTTCTCTGCGAGTTTGCGGTCTGATGAATGATAGATCAGGATGCACTTCGATGCTTGTCCGTCGCGCCCGGCACGACCGGCCTCTTGAAAATAGGCCTCCGGACAGTCGGGTGGGCTCATATGCACCACCAGGCGAACGTCCGGCTTGTCGATGCCCATCCCAAAAGCGCTGGTGCAGGCCATGACCTTGATTTTGCCTTGGATCCAGGCATCTTGCTTCGACTGTCTGTCTTCGGCTGCGAGTCCGGCGTGGTAATAATCGGCCGATACCCCCGATTTACGCATAACTTCGGCCCACCTTTCTGTTTTTTTTCGGGTATCGGCATACACAATGGCGCTTCCTATCAGGTTTTGGGTCCACTTCAGAAGCCTCCCTGTTTGGTCTTCGGTATAATCGACGCTGTAGGTGAGGTTCGGCCGTCCAAATCCGGCTTGGAATAAGTTTCCCTTGGTCATGCCCAGCCGCTCCCGGATTTGGTCGACCACTTCGGGTGTGGCGGTAGCGGTGAGGGCCACTAAAGGGACTCCGGGTAGCTTTTCTCTGAGTTGGATGATTTTGAGGTATTCGGGACGAAAGTCATGCCCCCACTGGGCGATGCAATGGGCCTCATCAATGGCCAAAAGCTTTAGGCCCAGTCGATCGAGACGGGCGAGAAACACCGTAGTGCCCAATCGTTCGGGCGATACATACAGAAACCGGTAACTGCCTTTGGTGCATTCCTCGAGGAGGTGGTCGATTTCCCGTGCGGATAATCCGGAGTGCAGGGCTGTTGCCGCGATCCCTCGGCGCGTGAGTTGTTCTACCTGATCCTTCATCAGGGCGATGAGGGGGGTCACCACCAAACATAACCCATCGAGGATCAGAGCCGGTACCTGAAAACAGATGCTTTTCCCCCCGCCGGTAGGCAAAAGGGCCAGGGTGTCGTGGCCATCCAGTACCGATTCGATGATTTGGGCCTGCAGGGAGCGGAACGCGGTATGCCCCCAATACTGTTTGAGGACCTCATGGGCATCCACGCGTTTCATGCATCCAATTGGCCGTCGGTTAATTGAAGTGTACGGTCGGCCCGCGCCGCCAATTCCGGGTTGTGCGTCACGATCACGAATGTTTGGTCGTATTGTTCGCGAAGTGTGAAAAACAGATCATGGAGTTGGCGTGCATGCAGGGTGTCGAGGTTGCCCGATGGTTCATCGGCCAGCACCACCTTCGGGTGATTGATGAGGGCCCTGGCTACGGCAAATCGTTGCTGTTCACCCCCCGATAGCTGCGAAGGGCGATGCTCTGCTCGGGCACGGATGCCCATCAATTCAAACAACTCAAGCATATATGCATCAGTTTCGGGCGTACGCTGATCACCGATCAAAGCCGGGAGGAGCACATTTTCACGGGCCGAGAACTCGGGCAAAAGTTGGTGTTGCTGGTAAACGAAGCCTACATTTCGGTTTCTAAAACGACTCAATTCGCGGTCGGCCAGGCGCATGACATCGGTGTTGTCGTAAAAAACGCTGCCCTGATCGGGGCGGTCGACCGTGCCTAAAATGTGTAGGAGAGTGCTTTTACCGGCTCCAGAAGGCCCCACCACCGCCACGATTTCTCCTTTTTGGATGGATAAATTAATTCCCCTCAATACGGGCAATGCACCGTAATTTTTGATCAACCCAGTAGCCTGTATGAGTGGTGCATCAGACATCTAAACGGGCATAGCGGGCATTTTGCTCAATGAATTGGCGCCGTGGAGGCACCTCATCGCCCATAAGCATGCTGAAAGTGTAGTCTGCTTCTGCGGCACTTTCAATATTCACTTGGCGCAGAATACGGGTGTCGGGGTTCATGGTAGTAGACCACAACTGTTCGGCGTTCATCTCGCCTAGACCTTTGTAGCGCTGAATGACCACGCCACTTTCGCTGCCACCTTTTGTTACCTCGGCAACAGCCTCCAGACGCTCCTTATCGTTCCAGGCATAAATCTGTTGGTTGCCTTTTTTCACCAGATACAGGGGGGGAGACGCGATATAGACATAACCCGATTCAATCAGCGCTTTCATGTAACGGTAGAAGAAAGTCAGAATAAGGGTTGTGATGTGCGAACCATCTACATCAGCATCGGTCATGATGATGATTTTATGGTAGCGCAATTTGGCGGTATTGAGTGCCTTTTGGTCTTCTTCTGTTCCAACAGAAACCCCCAGGGCGGTAAACATATTGCGAATTTCTTCATTCTCATAGATTCGGTGCTCCATGGCCTTCTCTACGTTCAATATCTTTCCCCGGAGGGGCAAAATGGCTTGGAATGCCCGATTGCGGCCTTGTTTGGCTGTGCCACCGGCCGAGTCGCCCTCCACCAGATAGATTTCGCAGGCCGTGGGATCCGTCTCCGAACAATCGGCAAGTTTTCCGGGCATGCTGTTGCCCGACAGTACATTTTTCCGCTGAACCATTTCCCTGGCCTTGCGCGCAGCATGGCGGGCGGTGGCGGCTAAAATAACCTTATTAATGATTTGGCGGGCATCGCGTGGGTTTTCTTCGAGAAAGTGACTCAAGGCCTCACCAACAGCCGCATTTACAGCACCCATCACCTCGTTATTGCCCAATTTGGTTTTGGTTTGTCCTTCGAATTGCGGCTCAGCCACCTTCACCGAAATGACAGCGGTTAGACCTTCCCGGAAGTCGTCGCCCGCAATATCAAACTTCAATTTGGCCGTCATCCCTTCCTTGTCCGCATATTGTTTTAAAACGCGGGTTAAAGCCTGACGAAATCCAGCTACATGGGTCCCCCCTTCATGGGTATTGATGTTGTTGACGTAGCTGTGTACGTTTTCTGTGTAAGAAGTGTTATACTGAAGAGCGACTTCTACCGGAACGCCCGATTTGGACTGCTCCAGGTAGATGGGTTCAGCAATCAGTTTTTCGCGTGTGCTGTCGAGGAATGTCACGAATTCTCGTAATCCACCTTCAGAAAAGAAAGAATCCTCACGCACTTCATGA
>SXGU01311166.1_pt1 | contig 21862 bp, 24 predicted proteins | sample 3174531 | NCBI WGS metagenome assembly SXGU01 (sample SAMN11356863, study PRJNA531348) | freshwater metagenome | isolation source: freshwater sample F1-140 | place: China: Fuxian Lake, Yuxi | collected 2017-12-25 | reverse complement strand
TTCTTCAATTTCTTTTTTTACTTTATCCGGATCTGCTTGGGGTAAATCCATTTTATTTAAGACAGGTAAGACTTCGAGATTCTCATTTAACGCGGTATAACACGTTGCAACCGTTTGGGCTTCCACACCCTGCGCTGCATCCACCACCAGCAATGCCCCTTCGCATGCAAAAAGTGAACGCGACACTTCGTAGGCGAAATCGACGTGACCTGGCGTGTCAATAAAATTCAATTGGTACATTTGGCCATTCTTGGCTTTGTAAAACAGCGTCACACTTTGGGCTTTAATGGTAATGCCGCGTTCTTTCTCAATGTCCATCGAATCGAGGACTTGCGCCGACATTTCACGGGCGCTTAAACCTCCGCAAATTTGAATAAACCGGTCTGCAAGCGTTGATTTTCCATGATCGATATGCGCGATAATGGAAAAATTTCTGATATGTTTTAAATCCACTGTGTTTTAATTGATTATGAGGTTATTAAGACGATATGCTAGCGGCTGAAGCTACAGTAAAGGCTGTTACAGTATTTGCAACCATTGATGGCTTTGGATTATATCAGATTTAGTTACAGGCAAAGCCTAGTTTCAAGATAAAAGCCGTCAAACAACAGCGGTCACTTATCGAAAATCACCGGCGCAGCTCAAGTTCAGCCGAGATTTTGCCGCCGCAAAATCAAAGCTGTTGCTCCGGACGGCGTTTATTTCAACTCACTTTTTCCTGAATTTACTGCAAATTCCTGGAGTTTTCGATGGCTACAACTCACCTGTCATTAGCGCGTTCCGTCTGGTATCCCGCACAGAAAAGTCTGGCTGGATTTGCAGGCATCTTAAGTCTGCTATTTTTGCTGAGCGGCTGTCAGGCCGAATTAACTCCTGAACAGGTTACCCGCGTGTTTTGGGAAACGATGGCAAAAGGCAATATTGACTCTGCCGGAAAGTTCGCGACTCAGGCGACCCGACAGCTCGTGACCAGACAGCAAAACCTGGAAGACGCAACAGTAAAGACCGGGGCGGTTTTAATAGACGGTTCCCATGCAACGGTAGCAACGGTCATGACCTTAAAAAAACCTGAAAACAATAATGTCCTATCTTTTGATACCGTTTTATTAAAAGAAAACGGGCAATGGAAAGTTGACTATCAGCAAACACTCAATAATCTTTCAATACTGCCTTTCGGGAATATTTTTAAAAGCTTGCAAGGCATAGGCGAAGCCATTAACAAGCAACTGGAACAACAAGTTCCGTTCTTTGAGAAACAAATCAAATCGTTCAGTGAAGAATTAACACGGCAACTGGACGAGTTTCGCCGCCAATTGGAAAAAGCGGCTCCGCCTGAAAAACAGAAGCCTCATTCCAATACGATATAACCGCCTCCTATCCCGAGTTCAGGTGAACCCGAACAGACTACATCTTGGGCGCCTTATAACCAATAATTAAACAGTAATCCAACAAACACCGCCATTCCAAACCAATTACTATTTAGGAACGCCTTAAAACAAAGCGCTTTATCACGATGAAAAATCAGTTTTTGCTGGTAAAGCGATAATCCTGCGGCGACCACAACACCCAGGTAATAAGGCATGCCTAATTGCTGCATTTGACCAACGACAAGTAAAAGCCCCAGGATAATGAGCTGCAAAACCGCCATAATGTGCCGGTCGTAAGCGCCGAAAAGAATAGCCGTCGATTTGACGCCTATTTTCAAATCATCGTCTTTATCGACCATCGCGTACATCGTGTCATAGACCAGCGCCCATAATACGACAGCCAGATACATCACCCAGGCCACAGCCGGAATGCTGTTAATCTGAGCGGAAAAGGACATCGGCACCGCCCAGCCGAAAGCAATGCCCAGATAAGCTTGCGGCAGATGCGTGTAGCGCTTCATAAACGGGTAACTGGCGGCCAGAAATGCCGCGACGAAAGACAGCATAATCGTATAGACATTCAGCAATAACACCAGGCTAAAGGCGCACAGACACAGCACGACAAAGACAATCAGCGCTTCCTTAGGCGTCACCTTGCCGGCTGCAATAGGGCGCTGCTTGGTACGCTCCACATGAGGATCAAAAGCGCGGTCGGCATAATCATTAATCACGCAACCGGCGGCCCGCATAATCACAACACCCAGGCATATCACGATTAAAACAAGCAAGTCCGGTTTGCCGTTACTGGCCACCCACAACGCCCATAACGCCGGCCACAATAAAATCAGTATGCCGATTGGCTTGTCAAAGCGCCCCAATAGCCAATATTGCCTGACCCGATCCATCGCTCTCTCATTAAACATTGTTATACCTTGTAATATGAAGTGAAATCTTTATCCACGCTCTTTATTCCTTTCAGGCGCCCGCAAGGAGCACAAGTTTTCTTTTTCAAAGCCTGAGTTTTGTTAAAAATGCTATTATAGCTTTTTTGTTTTGAAGAGCGTGTGCGAACCATGAGCGTAACAATCTATCACAATCCGCGCTGCAGCAAATCGCGTCAAACCTTGCAGTTATTAAAAGAGCAAGGCATTGAACCCGAGGTGGTTGAATACCTCAAAACGCCGCCCGGCGCTGATGAACTGGACGACATCCTGCATAAACTCGGCATGGAACCGCGTGATTTAATCCGTAAAAATGAAACCGACTATAAGTCCAACGGCCTGGACAACCCAGCGCTGGATCGACAGGCATTGATTAACGGCATGGTCAATCACCCGATTTTAATCGAGCGTCCTATTGTACTCGCCAACGGTAAAGCGGCCGTTGGTCGCCCACCCGAAGCAGTACTTACTATTCTTTAACCCGGCGCAAACCTGATGACAAAAATCCTGATTCTTTATTTCTCCCGCAACGGCACAACTACGGAGATGGCCAATCATATCGCCCGCGGCGTGGAGTCTCAAAGCGGTGCCGAAGCGGTGCTCAGGACGGTTCCCGACGTTTCCGCCGTCTGTGAAAAAACCGCCGAGAGCATCCCCGCCCACGGCGCTGTTTACGCAACACTTGACGACCTGAAAACCTGCGATGGCCTGGCGTTAGGCAGCCCGACACATTTCGGCAATATGGCGTCACCGCTTAAATATTTTATTGATAGCACGACTGAAATCTGGTTTTCCGGCGCGTTGGTCGGCAAACCGGCGGGCGTATTTACCTCGACAGGCAGTATGCACGGCGGCCAGGAAAGTACGTTATTATCGATGATGCTGCCGCTCATGCACCACGGCATGCTGCTGGTCGGCCTGCCCTACACTGAAAATGCCTTACGGGAAACGACTTCCGGCGGTACGCCTTACGGCCCGAGCCATCTGTCTTTGGAACATGCCGGTTTAAGTGATGATGAAAAAAAATTGTGCCGGGCTTTCGGCGCGCGTCTGGCAAAAACCGCACTGCTTTTAAAGCAGGACCGATGAGCAAAAAGGAACCATGACAATCAAGCCGATTTATTATCACACTATTGCATTGGCAGGTTTTTTCGGGTTATTCGCCTTGTTAATGTTATGGAACACTGTCCTTGCGCCCTCCTCCCGCTTTCCTGTCGCCTTGGTTCTACTATTAACCGTGACACCGCTGTTGTTACCAATGCGCGGCTTGCTGAGCCATAATAAAAAAAGCTGTGCCTGGGCGGCCTATATCAGTCTTGGCTATTTCATACACGGCTCGGCTGAAGCCTTTATCAACGTTGACGAGCGCTTATGCGCCTCATTGGAAACCGTGTTCAGCCTGATGCTTTTCCTCGGTACCACACTCTATGTCCGTTTTTCAGGAACACGCGGCTGACAATGGCAGAACAATTTCCTTTAAGCTTTGAATTCAGGGCAAACCAGACATTTAATGATTTTTTCCCTGGCAGTAATCAGGAAATCATTGAGCACTTGAAAAAATGCATCTCGGGAAACGGTGAGCAGCAAATTTTCCTGTGGGGAAAATCAGGACTGGGTAAAAGTCACTTGCTGCAAGCCTGCTGTCATCAAGCGCACCATCAAAACCTAAGCTCTTTCTATTTCGCCTTGTCGGCGTCGGAATTACCCGACCCTGCATTATTAATCGGCCTGGATAAATTTGACATTGTCTGCTTTGACAACATTGAACATATCGCCGGCGACCCGGTTTGGGAACAAGCCTTTTTTAATTTTTTTAACCAGCACCGCAGTCTCGGTCACAAGCTGATCGTATCTGCGGCTTGCGCGCCGGGTAAATTGGAGATCCGATTGACCGATCTTAAAACCCGTCTTAACTGGGGCTTGAGTTTAAAAATAAAACCGTTAGCGGATAGCGACAGAATCGCCGCTTTAACATTCAAGGCAAACCAGATGGGCTTTGAAATTTCCGCGCAAGCCGGTCGTTTCCTGTTGACGCATTATGACAGGGATCTGGCGTCTTTATGGGCTTTGCTGGAGAAACTGGATCAGGCATCGTTGGCGGCCAAACGTAAGTTAACCATTCCATTTTTAAAGAAAATCCTCGATGAAGGACTCTGAATTTTATGGGCAACAATCCGTGACCGCTAAGAAAATTATCGTTGTCGGGGCCGGAGCGATCGGCGCCTTTTACGGCTCGCTGCTGGCCTTAGCGGGCGCTGAGGTCTCGGTTGTCTGCCGCTCGGATTATGATCATGTCAAACAACATGGCTTTGTCATCAATAGCCGGGTGCTTGGTTGCTGGAATTTTATCCCGTCACAAGTCCTCCAACAGGCTGCCGATTTTGAAGGAACGGCTGATTACGTCTTGCTCTGCACCAAGGTCATTCCCGACCTGAACAGGGCTGCCCTGATACGCCCTGTCGTCAAACCCGATACCGCTATTGTATTTATCCAGAATGGCGTGGAAATCGAGCAGGAAATGCTGGATGCTTTCCCCGACAATGAGGTGATCAGCGGATTGGCGTTTATTTGCTGTAACCGAATTAAACCGGGCGAAATATTCCACTCGGCTTATGGCCGGTTAGCCTTGGGCAACTTGCCGGGATCGGTCAGCCGTAAAACCAAATACCTGTGTGAATTAGTCAATCGGTCCGGTATTGAATGCAATGCAACGGAAACGATTATTACCGAACGCTGGAAAAAGTGTGTCTGGAATGCGCCGTTTAATCCTTTATCGGTATTATCGGGCGGATTACCGACATTGGAAATCCTGAATTCCCAGGAAGCTTTTGTCCGCAACATCATGCAGGAGATTTGCAGTATTGCCGAAGCTTCCGGGCATAAACTGCCGAATGATATTGTTAACGTCAATATCGAAAACACCTACGCCATGCCGCCTTACAAAACCAGCATGTTACTGGATTATGAAAACGGTCATGTCATGGAAACAGAGGTGATATTAGGCAATGCGCTACGCGCCGCAAAACGGACAGGCATTGCGAGCCCTTACCTGGAATCCGTCTACGCCTTGATGAAACTCAGGGAATTGGCGTTAAATCACTTGGCATAAAAAATATAATCAGCGGTATAGGCAACCCGCTTCTCGCCGCCCAAATGGTTAGCGTCACATCCCGACAAAGGCGGCAATCCGCCGTGCGTATTAATGCGGTTAATATAGCTGACGTTGGAAAACAAACCATTGCCCTTATGACCGATTATTTCAACTAGTAACCAGGAAATGGCCGATTCCGGAGTTTTGTCAATTTTTTTGACGACCTTTCCGACCACACGACTGCCTTCTTTATATTCCCAGATGGGGCCTGAATAATGATTCCCGACAACATGCCCCTGCTCATCGAATAACTTGGCGTCAGGCGCCTGTAATTGCCACGAATATTCATCCTTGTTGAGAACACATTGGTAAATCTGGTCCCCCTTCGCATGTACGGTCAAAATAGCGTTATTTCCTGCCGGAACTCGGATAGCATCAGGGATTGAATACTCGGCATAAGACTGGATGGATTGAGGCTTCATGTCTTCTGAGGCAACACAAGGAGCAACTGCCGTAGCGATTACCGGTAACAATACTGATAAATACACACTCTTTTTAATCATACCCATTCACCTTGCTGTAGGGATTAACGAAACAGCCGCAATTTTATCACGTCCATAAAAAAGCCGTCTGTATCGAGAAAATACAGACGGCTTTTTGTTTTAGCTAAAAATCAAGCTGCAAAGTTAGCCGCAGCAAACTCCCAATTAACTAACGCCCAAAAAGCTTCCAGATAAGCCGGACGTGCATTACGAAAATCAATGTAATAGGCATGCTCCCAAACATCACAGGTCAACAAAGGGATTTGTCCTGCTGTTAACGGGCAGCCGGCGTTGCTGGTACTGACTAAAGCCAAACTGCCGTCGGCATTTTTAACAAGCCAGGCCCAGCCTGAACCGAAAGTTGTCACTGCACATTTTGTAAATTCTTCTTTAAATTTTGCAAAAGAACCGAATGTGGCATTAATCGCATCGGCCAATGCACCGGTAGGTTCACCACCGGCATTAGGCGCCAGGCTGTTCCAATAAAACGTATGATTCCAGATTTGCGCCGCATTGTTAAAGATACCGCCGGAAGATTTCATAATAATTTCTTCCAGGGATAATCCTTCAAATTCAGTGCCCGGAACCAGATTATTCAGGTTTGTCACATAAGTTTGATGATGCTTGCCATAATGAAATTCCAGTGTTTCTTCTGAAATATAAGGTGCTAATCCATTCTTTGCATATGGCAAAGCAGGAAGTTCGAAAGCCATTTGATTGTCCTAAATAAAAAATAAGTGTTAATAAATGAAATTACCGGCTATATAAAATAAATACCTAGTAAATTAGTGAGGTAAAACTTTAACATCCCCAGACTATTTAATAAAGCGCAGACTTTACGTCATGTTCAACTGTTATTTGTATCTGATTGATTTATCCGGTTCTAAGGTTATTAATCAGTAAAACTCAAAACAGGGATAATTCAGCAATTTCAACCGTGGCATAAATTTTCTAAAAAATATCAACGTTGAAATGCCACTGATGTTTATTGGCAGCAAGAAAATGTTAAAGGAACCAAATCTGCTTGTTACAATTTTAAGACTAACCGACAAAATACAACGAATACAAGTAGTTATAAGTAATCTAGCTATTTAATCGAATAGCCCTGAAAATCAAGGCGTTCTTATTCGTCATGAATAACGAATAGTGGATGGGTGCGACCCGTATTCCGTTTTAGTGCTTTATACGAACCGCGCCATGCTTGTGAAATTTAGTCTTCCAGGAGATCCAGCTTACCTTTTTTTCCGTTCCAGCTGTCAGCATCGGGCAGCGCTGATTTTACCTCTGTAATTATTGGCCATTTTTTGGCTAACTGCGCGTTTAACTCAATAAACGCTTGCTGATCTTCAGGTACTTCATCTTCGGCAAAAATAGCATTGGCAGGACATTCCGGCTCACATAACGTGCAATCAATACACTCTTCGGGATCAATAACTAAAAAATTAGGTCCTTCATGAAAGCAATCTACCGGACATACATCCACACAGTCAGTAAATTTACATTTAATACAGTTTTCAGTGACAACAAAAGCCATAATGATTACCAGAAAAGTTTTAAGGGGTTGATTTATGTTATTCAACTATCTTATCAGAAAGCACTAGCTGATTGAACATCGAGTTAACTAAAGGCGCCATAATAATGAATAATGGAGCGCCGTAAGCTTTTAGAAAAGCGAGGTTGCAGCCTTGCTTATTTTGCGCTTGCCGAATTAAACAACGATAAGAACAGGCTTTTTGCACCACTTATTTTCCGTTCCCTGGCATTCTTCAAAGCGAGTTTTGCTTCTTGTTTGAGCTGGGTGTCGGCATAAGTTTGCTCAGGCCGCACCGGAGCTGAACTTGCTTTTTCGAAATAGGCTTCAGCTTCCTGGAGCCTGTTATTCGACAGGAGATAATCACCGTAGAAATAATTGCTGTCAATGCCTTCAGGATTTATTTCAAGCGCCGTTTTCAGCAATTTATCCGCCTTCTTATCATCGCCAAAGGCAATCGGCCATTCCGGGGTCATATAATAAAGCGTACCCAATACCACATAAGCGGATCCATTCATCGCGCGTGGATTTATCGCTATGACCTTTAATAATAAATCACGGACCTCATGGATGGCTTCAAGCGCGGAAATAGCATCCTGAGTATCGGCATAACTTGCCTTGACAACGGCCTGCCAAAAAAGAGGTTCGGCATAATTTGGATACTGCCGTGAAAGCTTGACGGTTTTATCGAGCAGGGTAGCGTAAGCCGATTCCTGCTTTTGCTCGGACGTACTGTAATAAGTAGTCGCCCACTCGTATTCGATGCTGTTGATAGTCTCTTTTAGACTCTCTGCAACACATTGAGATGATAGTAGTAATAATGCAACAAAAGTTGTTTTTTTCATACGGCAAATCATAGAACAAAATGCCGGGCATTTCAATATGCGTATGAAACATTTAGAGTTCACTCCATTCGGAATAAGGATGAATGGCAAGATTGTTGTTGTAATAACGCAAATCATGCGTCACTTCTTCACCTAACCAATCCGGCTTAGCAAATGACTGACCTATGCTTGAAAGTTCAATTTCAGCAATACACAACCCCTGATTGCAGCCTTCAAATTCATCTATCTCCCAAAGGTTGCCGTCATCAATGACAAAATGACGAGTTTTTTCTATTAAAGGCTTTCCACACAGATTGCTAATGATTTCGTTTGCATCAGCCACCGGAATTTCATACTCATATTCATGCCGATGCGTGCCTATTGTGGCGCTTTTTATATTCAGCCAGGCTTGTTTATCACTGATTCTAATTCTGATTGAGCTGCTTGGCTGCGAGCTTAAATAGCCTTGCCGGTATTTCACCGAGCGATTAACATGTTTACGCCAGTTGTCATTAGCGAGCAAAAACTTGTGCTCTATTTCCACCGCCATCAGATTTCCTTACAGTGATTACTGCCGTCACAATAAGGTGGGGTTTGCGTTTCCGAGCAAGCACACAGATACAACGTCGTGGTTTCTTCAGCAATAAATTTCACAGATTTTTTATCTGAATATTCTCTATGGGAATGATCACACAAAGGCATAGTTTGACTGAAGCCGCAGCTACACCATGAATATCTTGTTCCCGCCTCAACCTTGACAGGAAGTGGGGTGTTGGTTTTAGTAGCCATATCGAATTAAAAAGATGAATTTGTTAGGATCCGGGGAGAGTTTGCGCTTTGATGCGCGTTTAACGCACTAAATGAGGAGAGAAACCTTAAGACCAACCACACGACCGGGTAAATTTAATAATACCGGTCTAATTCGTAAACCTCAAGGATAAAGCGGCAATTTTCAACTTCAAAAAAGCACAAGGCACTCATAAGACTCATTTGCCTTTGATACCTTGCGCCATTAACCTGATTTATTTTAATGACAGGGTTTCAGTCCGCCCCATCATTTCAATTAACAACTTGTCTTCCTTAAGTAACCAGCCAATTGCACGCTGAATATCGTTCTTGTTGACCCCGGTTTCATTGGTAATTTTTGTTACACTGGCTGAGCCGTTTTTATCCAGGTATTCCCAGATTTTACCCGCCGCTTCTCCGATTGTATTAGCCATTTTCATTCACCTTGATTAGTATTGATTAAAGAAATAATTTAAGTGTTTTTGGGATGGTAATCAGGCAACACGATATTTAATTCAAGCGTCTCCTGAGTTTCATCCTGTTCAAAATTAACCGATATGGCATCCTGCTCTACGTTAACGTATTTCCGGATTACCTCAAGCAATTCTTTTTGTAATTGAGGGAGATACGAAGGCTGGTTTCTGGAAGACCGCTCATGAGCAACCAGAATCTGTAACCTTTCTTTTGCAACGGAGGCAGAGCTGGTTTTAGATGTTCTAAAATAATCCAGTAAACTCATTACTTACTCCCGAAAAGTTTCCCAAAGAAGCCCTTTTTATCATCAATAAACCGATGCGGCCTATCCTCACCTAAATAGCGGGCTACGACATCAGCATAAGCTTGTCCCGCATCACTTTTTTCATCAAGAATAACGGGAGTACCGGAATTTGACGCCGTCAATACCGATTTCGACTCCGGAATAACCCCTAATAAATGCAGCGATAAAATATCCTGCACATCATCCACGCTCAGCATATCACCCAACTTGACCCGCTCAGGCGAATAACGCGTGAGCAACAAGTATTCTTTAATTGGCTCCTGATTTTGTTCCGCCCGACGTGACTTGCTCGACAACAGACCCAGCATACGATCCGAGTCCCTCACTGACGATACTTCCGGATTGGTTACAACAAAGGCATCATCTGCAAAATACATGGCCAAGTGAGCGCCTTTTTCGATACCGGCAGGCGAATCACAGACGACATATTTAAAATCTTTTTTTAAATCCTCTAAAATTTTACCTACACCTTCTTGATTTAAAGCATCTTTGTCGCGCGTTTGAGACGCCGGCAGGATATAAAGCTGCTCACAGTGCTTGTCACGGATCAATGCCTGATTAAGACTGGCTTCACCATTAATTACATTGACAATGTCATAAACAACGCGACGCTCGCAACCCATAATCAAGTCCAGATTGCGCAAGCCCACATCAAAATCAATAACCGCTGTCTTATGCCCCTTTTTTGCAAGCCCCATGGCGATGGCGGCACTGGTTGTTGTTTTACCAACCCCCCCTTTACCTGATGTTACTACAATGATTCTTGCCACAAATTTTCCTCTACGGTAGTGGTACTACAATATCTTTAACAATTTACACAATATCTTTAATGATTAAAGCATGATCTTGCAAGTATATCTGAACGGGTTTTTTGCCAACCGCTTTCTCGAGATCTTCACTTACTTTATAGTTTCCGGCAATTGAAATCAGCTCCGCCTGTAAATCGGAACAAAAAATGCGCGCATCAGGATTACCCTGCACACCGGCCAAGGCACGCCCTCTCAATGTATTGTAGACATGGATATTACCCTCAGCCATAATTTCCGCCCCTGCACTAACCTGAGCCAAAATAATCAAGTCACCCGATGCGTAAATGCGCTGACCTGAACGCACAGGCTGAGTAATCAGAGTTGTTGCTACGGATTCGGTTTTCGGCTCGGGGGGAGGAACGATGGCTTTGGGTTTTTGGCTATTGGCGGATACGCTATTATGAATGGAATAAACCGGAATATGTAACGCTAACGCCAGCTTATTCTGCTCCGCATTACCGCCGCGTATGCCTATCGGTAATAAACCCGACTTGCGAATAATATCGGTAAGTGCGGCAATATCGATATCAAGATTACGCTTGTTTAGCTCAAGCAAATCAAATACCAGGGGTGAGTTTCTAAAAAACTCGGGGGCCAACCTGACTTTTTCCTGAAGCTGCTGTTCGATAACAAGCAGATCATTACTCGACAAGACCAAAACCGGCACAGTAAATGTGCTGCTCTTAAATTCCAGGGCCGGAGGGTTATAAGGCGTTTTTTGAGAGTCTGTCGACATCCGTTATTTCTGCTTGGTCACGTTGGATTAATTCTAACACTAGTGACAAAAAAAATCATTTTTCAAGCACCTTTGGCTGATCTTTGACGAATTATTGATCTGAAACACATCTGAGCACATAAAAAAAGGGCTGTATTCTGACGAACACAGCCCTTTATGACTCTTACAAACAATCCCGCTAATGCATTAGTACGAATAAATTTGTTATCGTTTTGAGTACTGAGGACGTTTTCTGGCTTTATGCAAGCCGACTTTTTTACGTTCTACAATACGAGAGTCGCGCGTAACGAAGCCCGCCTTTCTGAGTGCCGGGCGCAGAGCTTCATCATACTCCATCAATGCTCGCGTCAGACCATGGCGAATAGCTCCGGCTTGACCGGAAGGTCCGCCGCCTTTAACAATCACGTTGATATCGAATTTCCCTTCCATATCAACACATTCCAACGGCTGGCGAGAAACCATCTGATCGGTTTTACGACCAAAATAATCTTCGATTGCCTTGGCGTTAATGGTGATCTTGCCAGTGCCTGTTGTGGCGTAAACGCGTGCTACTGCACACTTACGACGACCTGTTCCATAATACTGAGTTGCTGCCATGGTCTACTCGCTTATAATTCTAAAACTTTTGGCTGTTGAGCCTGATGATCGTGTTCAGGACCTGCATATACTTTCAATTTCTTGAACATTGCACGACCCAGTGGGTTATTAGGTAACATGCCTTTAACCGCTGTATTCAAAATACGATCAGGAAATGTTTTTCTTAATTTACCCAAACTAACGGTTTTCAAATTACCGATATAACCGGTGTGGTGCTGATACAACTTGTCTTTTTCTTTATTGCCGGTAACGCCGATTTTCTCAGCATTAACTACAATAATGTAATCGCCGGTATCAACGTGCGGCGTGTATTCAGGCTTATGTTTGCCGCGAAGACGACGTGCAATCTCAGAAGCAAGGCGGCCCAGCGTCTTCCCTTCTGCATCAACTACGTACCAATCGCGCTTAACTTCTTCTGGTTTTGCACTAAATGTTTTCATCGTTATGATTTCTGTAAAAGCGTCTTTCTTTAAAGGCTCAATAAAAGAGCGAGGATTTTACTAAACTTTATCAGGCTTATCAAGTTTATTTAGGAATAGCGTTATTCGTAGCTTTAACCTCACATCTTTCACCCACGTCATACAAGTCATAATTTTATATTTAACGAATGTAACTTACGATAAAGATGGGTTCTTTCCATACCGACAGCCGCTGATAATTTTGCGACGCTGCCGCCGGTTCTATCGAAATGATATTCTAGATAAGCTTTCTCAAAATGATCCCTGGCCTCCTTTAACGGTAAATTAAAAAAATCCGGCACCGACGCGGAAACCACAACATCACCTATCACCGACCCCAGCGCCGACTTCACCTCATCCAGCTCTATATCCTCTCCTACACCCAAAATCATGAGCCGCTGCACCAGGTTTTTTAATTCACGAACATTTCCCCGCCAACTGTAATTGCGTAAAAAATTTTGCGCCGCCATGGAAAATTTCCGAAAAGACAACTTGTCCTGACTCACAAAATAATCCACATAGAAACTCAGCAATCCGGGCACATCCTCGCTGTGATTCCTAAGCGGCGGAATTTCCAGCGTGACCTCATTCAGCAAGTAATATAAATCCTGTCGGAACCGACCTGACTTGATTTCTTCGTCCAGAGGAATCCGGGTTGAAGCAACCACCCTGACATCAACACGCACCACTTCACCGCCACCTACCCGCAGGAAAGAACTGGATTCCAGCGCACTCAGCAGCCGTAACTGGGTTTCCTTGTCCATGCCGCCGATTTCGCCTAAAAATAAAGTCCCTTTATGCGCTCGTTCCAACAAACCTGGATAAATCTTGCCGGCGCTTTCCTTTCCAAAAAACTCTACCGCCGAATTTTCCGGCGAGATACTGCCCACCGCCACATCAACAAAAGGCCCATCCCGATGTGCGCTGTTATTATGCAGATAACGGGCATACAGCTCTTTACCTACACCGGCTTCACCGACAAATAATACGCGGGCGTCATGTTGCGCCAGACGCTTTAGCTGATCTTTAGTTCGGGCAACCGTAGCGCTCTTGCCGACCGGCTCGATATCGGCCACCAACTGCTGCCTGAGACCGGCATTTTCAATTTGCAGATTACTAGCCTCCAAAGCTCTGGCAACAATCAACAATAGTTTTGCCAACGACAAGGGCTTTTCAAGAAAATCATAAGCCCCCAATCGGGTCGCCTCAACCGCCGCCTCTACCGAACCATGACCGGACATCATAATGACCGGACACAGCATTCCCTCCTCGGCAACCCATTCTTTCAACAGCGTAATGCCGTCGGTATCGGGCATCCAAATATCAAGCAATATCAGATTGGGCTGGCTAGATCGCTTTAACTCTCTGGCGACACTTGCGTTTTCCGCCATAGCAACCCGGTATCCTTCATCTTCAAGAATTTCGCATACCAGTCTGCGAATATCCGGTTCATCATCTACGACCAGTATACAAGGTGTGTTTGTGTTCATGGTGTGCTTATACTTAAATATCGTTACGAAATTTCTTTAAAATTATACGCGGGAAGCTGAATTATAAATCCCACGCCTATGGTACGGCGAGTATCTACCCAGATAGCCCCGCCATGCTCTTCAATTATTTTTTTAACAATCGCCAACCCCAAGCCCGTGCCCTTGGCTTTAGTGGTCACATAAGGTTCAAAAATTTTTTCAATCTGCTCATCTTTAATGCCGGGGCCATCATCATAAAGGGCTATTTCTATAAAATCGGTATCGTTTTTCTGCACCCGGTGCAGGCTGATTTCAATTTGCCCCTTGGCTTCGATTGCTTCCAGGGCATTTTTGATCAGGTTATGCAGCACCTGCCTGATACTGACCGGATCGCCGTTAATTATCAGCGGCCCGGACTCATAATCGGTTTTAAACTTAACGCCTGATCTTAATGTATAAAGCGCCAGGACTTCCTGCACCAACGCCGGCAAATCAATATTGACGGCCTGTTTTTTAGACGGCTTGGCGTATTCCGAAAAATCATCGACCATTTCCTTCATCGCTTCAACCTGCTGCACAATGGTTTTGGTTGAGCGTTGCAAAATATCCGCAGAGGCAGTGTCCAGCTTATCCGCCAGTTTATGCTGCAATCTTTCTGCCGAAAGCTGTATCGGCGTCAATGGATTTTTGATTTCATGTGCCAGTCTTCGAGCGACTTCGCCCCAGGCCGCGTTCTTCTGGGCCTGTATCAAATCGGTTACATCATCAAACACCACCACCGCACCTACGCGCCGACCCTCCTGGGAAAACAGCGGCGTCCCCCTGCACAGCAATTCCTGACGACCATTGGGCCCTAAAAAAGCAATCCGCTGCTGCCAAATATCATCTGCCTGTTCCAACAAACGCTGAATCGATTTTAGCGGTTCGGCCAATTCGGAATAGGCTTCAGCCAGCTCCAATAAGGTACGTCCGATAAAGTGAGTAACCTGAATCCGAAATATCCGATAAGTCGCCTGATTAGCGGTGCGAATCTTATAAATGGCATCAAAACTGATAACCCCGGCCGTTAAATTCGCCAGAATGGTTTCCAGATAAGCCCGTTGATTTTCCACTTCAATACCGGCCATCCGGGTTTCATTACTGGCTCTGGCGATGCGAAGCGTCATCTCATTGAATGACTCAACCAGAAAACCCAAATCATCCTGGGCAATGACCGGCAATTGCTGGTCATATTGCCCGGAAGCCACTGCCTGCGTACCTTTAACAAGCTCTTTTACCGGCGCAATAATATTGCGGATACTGATAAAAGCGACCCAGATCGCCGCCAATAGACTCATTAACAACACCAACGACAGCGCCAGAGAAAAAGTCATTTTTAATGAATTTCGTAAAAAATTCATTTCCTGGTAACGCACAAAAGCAAATTCCACCGAATCGGCCAAATCGGCAATTCTTACCGGAACCGGATATAAAGCCTGCAAATACTGCTGCTCCTGGCTTTTAACGGCAACGATCACCCTGATCATCAATTCATCTTCTCGCACCGGGGCCAACGCCACATATTCGGCATTCTGCTTTAACTGCAACCAGGTATGCTCATCCGGCAAACTCGGTAGAATATCGCTGGGATTAATGCTGCTTGACGCAATAATCCGGCCTTGCCGGGAAAACAATGTCATTTCCGATGCTTCCGACAGTTCACGCAGATTCTCCATTTCCAATGCGACCAGATTTTCCGATGACGTTTCCAGCTTCTCGGCCAATTGCTGGGTTTGCTTCAAATGCCAGCGCATGCGCTGATCCAAAGAGGCCTGACTGAGCTCCAGGGCATCTTCCATCGCCCGGTCTATTTCCACATTAAACCAGCTGTCAATACCCTGATGTAAAAACTGCATGGAAAAATAAAACACAATCACAGCCGGAGCCAAGGCCAAAACCACAAATAACGACACCATCCGCGCCGTTAAACGCGAACCGGCCTCACGTCGTTTGGTATGCTGAATCAATGAATAGATATTCGCACCGACCAATATCAGCAACACAACAGAACCCAGCGCATTAACCAGCAGCAGCCATGAGTACATTGCGCTCAGTTCTGACGATTCCAGCGTCGCCGAACTCATCAACTGCAACGACAGCAGAATCAGGCCGAACAGGATTAAAACAGATAAATTGATGGGTGGTTTTATCTTTTCAGCGGCCATAGCGTCCAATCACTGGATAGATACCATTGCGGGTCAATATAGGCCATCGGACGCAACGGCAAAGGCAGGGCATTGCGGTCAAAATTTACTTTAACAGCGCAGAGATACTGTTTTTCAGAAATAAGTTCAGATTTATTAATCAATGGAAAATGACGCACCGCCGACATCAGATCTAATGCCGCCGGCAGCGTGGAAAAATTATAAACCGCACCGCTACCCTCATTCCTGACCCGGTACATGTTTAGTAATGCGTGATATTGAAGACGGTAACGTATTGCCGTATTGACCAGCGTCTTGTTCCAGAGCACGCCGCGTTGCTGCTGCACCTTGATGCGCAATTCCCAGAACAAGGGCACACCGTTCTGCAAGGCATCCTTTGCCTTCTCGCTGAGCTGATAGACAATATCCGCAAACAACACATACCTGTCTCCCTGCAACGTTATTTTGGCCTGCTTCACTTCCGCCGCAAATTGATCGGCCTGACCTGAGATGGGCAGGAGCCACAATAAAGCGCCGCATAAGTAAAGCGGTAAGCAAAGGTTTCTGATCAAAGGATAATGCTTATGATTGAAAATAGTCCGGGAATTTACCATAAAACCACTAAAGCTACAGAACATGCTTTCGATAAACTCATTTTGAGAAAACGTAGTATTATTGAATATATTCACAGCTCAGATTTGTTTTTAACCGTCGATACAGCTCCATTTTTATTCTACCTTACCCTTTTCCATGAAAAATACCAACACCATTTACTCGCTTGCCGTAGCGGGTGTACAACAACTCATCCCTTATAAAGCGGGCAAGCCGATTGAAGAACTGGAACGTGAACTGGGACTGACACAAATTATTAAACTGGCATCCAATGAAAATCCTTTGGGGCCGGGCAAGAAAGCACTGGAAGCAATTCAGTCGGCGCTAGCGGAATTGGCTCTATATCCTGACGGCAGCGGATTTCATTTGAAACATGCGCTGGCTGAAAAGTATGCGCTCAATGCCGACCAGATTACGCTGGGTAATGGCTCCAATGAAATCCTCGAATTAGTGGCACGGGCGTTTTTAACCCCCGAGCTTGAAGTGGTATTTTCCCAACACGCCTTTGCCGTCTATCCCATTGTTACACAGGCCGTCGGAGCGACAGCGGTAGTGATTCCTGCCCTGCATTACGGCCATGATCTGGAGGCCATGTTACAGGCTGTCACTGAAAAAACCCGTCTGGTGTTTATTGCCAATCCCAATAACCCGACCGGTACTTTATTGACTCAAGCAAGTCTGGAGCAATTTATCGGCGCCTTGCCTGATACCGTTGTTTGTGTGCTGGACGAGGCTTATTTTGAATTTGTCAATACGGTTGAAACTGTCAATTCCATCGGCTGGTTGAAAAAATTCCCCAACCTGATTATCACGCGAACATTTTCCAAGGCATACGGCCTCGCCGGATTGCGCGTGGGTTATGGCTTGTCCAGTCCGGAAATAGCCGACATCCTGAATCGCGTACGGCAACCGTTTAATAATAATTCGCTGGCATTAGCCGCAGCAAAGGCCGCTTTAGCCGATGATGAGCATTTGCAACGTACCATCAGCAATAACACCCAAGGCATGCAACAACTGACCGAAGGTTTTAAAAGCCTTGGCTTGGAGTGGATTCCATCGGCGGGTAATTTCGTATCGGTGGATTTAAAGCGGGCCGGTCAGCCGATTTATGAAGCCTTATTACGCAAGGGCGTCATCGTAAGACCGGTAGGCAATTATGAATTACCCAATCATTTACGTATCAGCATAGGCACACATGCTGAAAATGAGCTATTCCTGCAGGCATTGACCGACATTTTAGCCCATGTTTAACCGGCTTTGCATTATCGGCGTTGGCTTGATTGGCGGCTCAATCGCCAAATCGGCGCGTTTGCAGTGTTTAAGCAAGCAAATCGTCGGCTACGGCAGAGCGCAGGACTTGAAAAACCTGGAGACGGCAAAACAATTGGGTGTCATTGATGACTTTTATCTGGACATAGCAGACGCTGTTCAAGACGCCGATTGCATTGTTATCGCCACACCGGTTGCCAGCATCGAAGCCCTCTTTACATTGCTTAAGCCGCATTGGTCGGAACAGGCTATTTACACTGATGTAGGCAGCACCAAAGGTAATGTTATCGCCGCCGCCGAGCGGGTTTTCGGGGCTGTGCCCGATAACCTGGTTCCCGCTCATCCCATTGCCGGCGCGGAAAAAAGCGGCGTAGAGGCGTCTTTAGAGAATTTGTTTTTACATAAACGATTGATTATCACACCGCTCAGTTTTACCCGGCCGGACGCATTGCGGAAAATTCAAATGTTCTGGGAAAGGCTGGGGGCATTAGTGTCGGTAATGGATGCTAAACGCCATGACAGTATATTGGCGGCAACCAGTCACCTGCCGCATATCCTGGCTTTTGCGCTGGTCGATATGCTCGGCCATAAAGATGAACAGAGTGAAATTTTTAAATACGCCGCCGGCGGTTTTAGGGATTTCACTCGTATAGCCTCCAGTGATCCTACCATGTGGCAGGATATATGCGCCGCCAATAAAAATGAAATCATCCCATTAATTGAGCAGTTAAAGGGAGAATTGGATAAAATACAACATTTGCTGGCAAGCGATGATTACCAGCAGCTTTTTTCAACCTTTGCGTATGCCAATACTGCACGGCAGCGCTTTCTTAACCAGTTCGAAGTACCTATGTCAAAATCAATCACATTTCAAGTTCAACCAGGCGGCAAATTACAAGGCGAAGCCCGTGTACCCGGCGATAAGTCCATGTCGCATCGCTCCATTATGCTCGGCTCTCTGGCGGAAGGCGTTACCCATGTCAAAGGCTTTCTCGAAGCCGAAGACGCCTTAGCCACCTTACAGGCTTTCCGCGATATGGGCGTTAAAATTGAAGGCCCGGTTAATGGCGAACTAACGATTTACGGCGTCGGCAAACATGGTTTAAAAGCGCCTGAAAATGACTTGTATCTGGGCAATTCGGGCACCTCGATGCGCTTATTGAGCGGCTTGCTGGCGGGACAACCGTTTAATTCGGTATTGACAGGCGATAAGTCCCTGTCCGGCAGACCGATGAAACGCGTTACCGAACCTTTGGCAATGATGGGCGCCGAGATAAAAACTACGGAAAAGGGGACCGCACCGCTGCACATTACCGGCAAAGCCGGGCAATTAAAGGGCATTGATTACACAATGCCGATGGCAAGCGCACAAGTAAAATCCTGCTTATTACTGGCGGGCATGTATGCGCAAGGCGAAACCAGCGTCACCGAACCGGCGCCGACACGCGACCACACGGAGCGCATGCTGTCCGGTTTTTCTTATCCGGTTAAACAACAAGGCAGCAAGGTTACCATTACCTCGGAAGGAAAATTGACAGCGGCGGATATTGATGTTCCCAGCGATATTTCCTCAGCGGCATTTTTTCTGGTCGGCGCGTCGATTGCACCGGGTTCTGATCTTTTATTAAAACATGTCGGCATAAATCCGACACGCACCGGCGTTATTTCAATTCTGCGCCTGATGGGCGCGAGCATCGAAGTTCTCAATGAGCGCGTGGTCGGCGGCGAGCCGGTCGCTGACCTGCATGTTGTTTATAGTCCGTTAAAAGGCATTGATATTCCTGAAGAGCTGGTACCGCTGGCGATTGACGAATTTCCGGTATTGTTCGTTGCCGCCGCCTGCGCGGAAGGCCAAACCCGGTTAAGCGGCGCTGAGGAATTGAGAGTCAAGGAATCGGACCGCATTCAGGTCATGGCGGATGGCTTGCAAATATTGGGCGTGGACGCACAAGCAACTGCGGACGGCATGATTATACAAGGTGGCGGTGTAATCGGCGGCGGCACCGTGACCTCACACGGCGATCATCGTATCGCCATGTCGTTTTCAATTGCAGGCCTGCGCGCCAATGCACCGATTACGGTCTTGGATTGCGCCAACGTAAACACTTCCTTCCCTGAGTTTAAAGATTTGGTAAAAAGCTTGGGCCTGGATCTGGTTTGCGGTGAAGACTAATGCATATTCCTGTTTTGACTATTGACGGCCCCAGCGGCGCGGGCAAGGGAACTGTCAGTCGTCTTGTAGCCAAAAAACTGGGCTGGAACTACCTGGATAGCGGTTCAATATATCGTTCGTTAGCCATCGCATTATTGAAGCAATCGATTGATTTGACCAATGAAGCGGAAATTATCAACGTAGCTAAAGCTATGATGTTAGAGTTCGAATGCGGCGATGAGCTTGTCGTTAAACTTAATGGCGAAGATATTACCGCGCAATTAGCCCTTGAGAGCACCGGCAATATCGCGTCAATTGTGGCGGCATTGCCTGCGGTCAGACAGGTATTGCTGCAAAAACAAAAGGATTTCAGGCAGCTCCCCGGCCTCGTTGCAGATGGCCGGGATATGGGCACCGTGGTTTTCCCCGATGCTGAGAACAAGGTATTTTTAACCGCCAGCGCCGTCAAAAGAGCGGAAAGACGATATAAACAGTTGATAGAAAAAGGAATTGATGCTAATCTTATCGACCTTACAAATGAGATAGAAGAGCGTGACCGCCGCGATATGGAGCGCAAAGCCGCCCCGTTAGCCATGGCAAGTGACGCGCTTTATATTGATTCTTCTGAAATGACAATCAACGCTGTGATTGAAGAAGTGCTGAATTTAATCCATTAAGGATTTTTTATGGCCGCGCTAACCTATTTCGCGGTTTTTTTTAACTTTGATAAAGAAAAAAGCTTGTTTGATGTTCAGCCTGTTTGATTATCAGTAAGCTTGGGAAACGAGAAAATGAGCGAAAGCTTTGCTGAATTATTTGAAGAAAGTCTAACCAAGACCGAAATGCGTCCTGGTGCCATGTTAATGGGTACGGTTGTTGATATCGAAAACGATATGATCATCGTCAGTACTCATTCTAAATCAGAAGGCGTCATTCCCAAATGGCAGTTTCTAAATAACGATGGCGAATTAGAAGTTGCGATTGGTGATGAAATTGAAGTTGCCCTTGATTTGTTTGAAGATGGTTTAGGCGCTACCCTTCTTTCCCGAGACAAAGCGAAGAAAAACAAAGCCTGGTCGGAACTTGAAACTGCTTTTGAAAAACAATCCACCATTATTGGTCGCATTAACGGCAAAGTGCGCGGCGGCTTTACTGTGGCTGTCGGCGCATTGCGTGCGTTCCTTCCCGGATCGCTGGTTGATGTTCGTCCAATCAGAGACACGACTTTCCTGGAAAATCGTGATCTGGAATTTAAAGTTATAAAAATAGATCAAAAACGCAATAACGTGGTTCTGTCCCGTCGCGCCGTTGTAGAAAAAGAATACAGCGCAGAAAGGGAAGAATTGCTGAAAACACTGGAAGAAGGCGCAACGGTAACCGGTGTTGTCAAAAACCTGACCGATTACGGCGCGTTTATCGATCTTGGCGGCATTGACGGTCTGTTACACATCACCGATATGGCATGGCGTCGCGTAAGACACCCTTCTGAATGTGTCGAAATCGGCCAGGAAATCCAGGTTAAGGTTCTTAAATACGACAAAGACAAAAACCGCGTTTCATTAGGCATGAAACAAATGGGTGAAGACCCATGGCAAAACATCGCCCGTCGCTACCCAGCCGGAACCCGCGTATTCGGTAAAGTCAACAACCTGACCGATTACGGTTGCTTTGTGGAAATTGAAGAAGGCGTGGAAGGCTTGGTTCACGTTTCAGAAAT
>SXGU01494496.1_pt1 | contig 21867 bp, 31 predicted proteins | sample 3174531 | NCBI WGS metagenome assembly SXGU01 (sample SAMN11356863, study PRJNA531348) | freshwater metagenome | isolation source: freshwater sample F1-140 | place: China: Fuxian Lake, Yuxi | collected 2017-12-25 | reverse complement strand
GTGCGCGGTCATCGGGTGCCCCGTCCAGATCGGGCAGGTTTCGCCGGCTGCATCGTCGCAGACGGTGAAGATGAAATCGATAGGCGGCGCGTCCGGGCCAGCGAACTCGTCCCAGCTCTTCGAGCGCAGCCCCTGGGTCTCGAAACCGAGGCTTCGGAGCACCTCAAGGCTCATCGGGTGCACCTGCCCCTTCGGAAAGCTCCCGGCGGAGAAGGCGCGGAAGCGGCCCCCGCCCGCCTTGTTGAGGAGCGCCTCGGCCAGGATCGACCGGGCCGAGTTGCCGGTGCGCAGGCACAGGACGTTGTAGGCGCGCTCGGCCATCACTTCGCTCCGCAGCAGGGCGCGTCGGCGGGAAGATCCGCCTTGGGCTCGCAGCAGACACCCTGCGGCGTGGTCTCGTCGCAGCATTCAGCCGCGGCCGGCCCGGCCGCCGGCATGGCCGGCGCGCAGCAGGTCGCCTCCGCCGCATTCCCGGACAGCGCCGAGAGGACGGGGCTGTCGCCGTAAACCGTCGCCTCGCCAATCGTGAAGAAGGCCTCCCATACGATCCCGTCGGGATCGGCGATCCAGCTCTTCTCCGACTTGGCGTAGCAGCAGGTCGTGGCGCCCTCCTCGAGGACCGGCCGGTCGGCCGCCTGCAATCTTCCGTAGACCTCGGCCAGCTCGCCCGAGCTTTCGACCTGGATGCCGAGATGCTCGATTCCGCTGGCGGCATGTTGCCCCGACGAGATGGCGAAGTTGACCCGCGGGTCCTCCAGCATCCACTTGGCATAATCGCCCTTCACCACCGTTGGCTCGGCGCCGAACAGGGTCGAATAGAAGCCGATCGAGCGCTCGAGATTTTCGACGCCGACATGGACGTGCAGACGCTTCACGCGGATTTCCTTTCCTGAAGTGAGGGAGCGGCCTCGACGCCGCAGGCTGCGTCGGCGCCGCATCCGGCACCCTCGCAGCAATTTTCCATGAGGTAGGCGACCAGCGCGTTCATCGAGGCATAATTGGCCGAGTAGATGAGCGAGCGGTGCCGGCGCTCCTGCTTGATCAGCCCGGAGCGATGGAGCTGCGCCAGGTGAAACGACAAGGACGAGTTGGGAACCCCCAGCGCCTCGGCGATCGCGCCCGCCGGCAAGCCGCCCTCCCCCGCCTGCACGAGGAGGCGGAACAAGGCCAATCGGTGTTCTTGAGCCAATGCTCCCAATGCGCTGATCGCCGACGCCGAATCCATAAGGCCTATCCTTTCGATGAACATAGAAATGACGACATGGGCCGACCGCGTCAAACTCATTTTTAGTTTTATCGAAATGGTCGATGCAAGGCGGTGGCACAACGCCCCTGCTGAATGCGCGCGGAAGCGTGCGGACGCGGAGCTCAGGGATGCTTCATCGGCTTCCCGCCGATGAAGGGAACGCCCCAGCCGATGCAGCCGGAACCGACCGCCTCCGGCACCAGGAGCGGATTGACGCCCCAACGTTCGCGAAGCGCATCGACGCGCTCCCAGGTCAGGCCGTCGGGCAGACGGTAGCCCTGGTCGATGTAGCCCTGCTCGATTTCATTGCGCATGATCCTCTCCTTACTCGAAATCCGATCGGAGGCGTCCGGAAGCCGGCGGCGGTCCTTCCGGGCCGTCGCGCAGTTCTCGCCCTGTTGTCCGAAGCGGCTCCGTCCTGAGGACGAGCGCGGCTGTTCAGGGGCGCGTCAGCCCCGCGCGCTTGGGGGGATGCGGTGCGGAAGGACTCAGAACCGCCGTTCCCACCAGCTGAGCCGCCGCCCGCGCATCTGCTTCGAGAGCTTGTAGATGGAGCGTGCAAAGTGACGCTCCACCTGCTTCAGAGTCAGACCCGTCCGGCGGGCAATCTCGTCGTAGGACATGTTGTCGAGCCGGACCGCGAGGAAGATCTCGCGCTGGATGCGAGGCATTGCGCGAAGCGCCGCCTCCATTCTGCGGAGCCGTTCGAGTTCGTGCTCATCGCTCATGGTCAGATCTCCGGACGGGCGTGGATGAGGGCCGGCGAACGCACTCTCTCGAGTCCGGCCGGCGCCCCTCCTCGCCCCCTCTCCTCCCCGACCTCCGGTCATCAGGTCATTCGCACTCGCCGAATGGCTTTGCCGAGCGCCTGTCCGGGCCGATGAAGCTGTCGTCCAGCAGGTTCACCACAATCTGATAGGCGTGCTGGTTCCCCCGCGCAGCCGCAGTCGCGATCGATCCATACGAATGCTCCGTTTCCTTCCTCGCGGTCTCCGCCAGGCGCCGGATATGCTCTTTCAGCTCGGCCATGGTCTTGAAGCGATGAGCCATCTCGATTTTCCTTCCGCCTTGGGATCCTCCGCCTCTTCAGAAGCCTCCGACCCGATCGAGGCTGGTTGGCGCGAGGTTCAACACCGCAAGGCCGGTGCCGCGATGCCGCGTGATGATTCCGCCCAGGACCGGCTCCATGTCGCTGCCGAAGGTGACGGCGGCTTCGCCGCGAAACTGATCCTCGGCGACGAGGGCCTGCAGCTGCAAAATGAGTTCGTTGATCGTCATTCCATCTCTCCTTTTTCTTGGATGCGCGAGCGCGCCAGGACGTCGAGGATGGCCGCTTCGGCCTCTCAAGCGCGCGTCGAACATGCCGAGCGTGGGAGGCGCGGGGCGCTTCGGCCGCAACGACCTCCTCAGGTCCTCGGCACGGGGTGGAGGCGGCTGGGAATCCGGGCGGCGATCCGTTCCGACCGTTGCGCCGTCCTTGCCAATCTCCTGTGAAGCGTCGCCGCCCGTCCGGAACGGGTGATGGCCGACTGTTCAGTGAGGCACCTCGGCTAGGCGTCTTGGTCGGGGTCGATCGCGGCGGTAAGTGGGGAGTGCTTGCATTTCCCGTTGAGCAATCCCTGTGGCCACTTTTCACTAAGTCCGGTCGCCGCCCCCAGCCGGTGGCGAGGGGCAATGCGGGCGGCCCCCGCGAAGGAGCCGCCCGTGAAGAAGGACCCGGGAGACGTCAGGCCGCTTCCTCGATCTGCTTGACGAAAGGCTCGCCGCCCTCCCCCTCGGAAGTCGGGACGGCCTCCTCCGGAGCGGATGCGCTTTCGTCCGTTTCGGTGCGCGAAGGCGCCGGAGGAGCGAAGCGCATGGCCTCCGGAACCCACGCCAGCGCCGCCTCCTTCACCTCCACCTCGGCGATGAAATCGCCGGAGAAGATGCGTTCGCAGGACTGGGCGAGTTCGGCCTTCTTCGCGCTCGCATAGCGGCCGGCCAGCGCCGGTCCACCGATGTCGGCGAGGGCGGCGAGCGTGACGCTCTTCGGCACGCGGTCGAAAAAGTTCGTGCCGGTCGGCCGCCACCACCGCGCCACGTCGATGCCGAGCAGCTGCCCGAGATGGTCGTGGAAGCCGCAGAAGCGCTGGCCCGCGAGGTTCAGGCTCGCCTCGAGCGTGCGGGCGACGGCGTAGCCGAGCCAGGCAGCGCGCGCCTCCTCGGGCAGGCCGCGGAAGGCGTCGAACCGCTCCGCGCGGGTCGTTCCTTCGGTCCAGCTCCGGTCGAGTGCCTCGGTCGCCTCGGCGCAGGCGATCGTCGCCGCCGCGTCGGGAGTCTTGAAGTCAAAGACGGGATTGGAGGGCGGCATGGCGGTGAGCGACGAGCCGCTCTTCTCCGACGAATAGCCCGCCTCGCGGTCGATCATCAGGAAGATGGCGAGGTCCAGCGCCAGGCCCGGATCCGCCGCGATATGGACGGCGAGGATGTCCCGCCGCTGCATCGCGAGCTCGTCGACCAGCCGCTGCGACAGACCGGCCGACCGGCCGGGCTTTTCGCCCGGCTCTGCGGAAGCGCCGCCGCCCTCGACGCCCGGCGACGCGTCCTCCTCGCCCGGCACGATCTCCGCATAGAGGCCGCCGTCGAGCCGCGGCCGGCCCTGCTCGTCGAGCATCAGGAATGCGCCCACGCGCGGCTTCAGCTCGTCGTCGATGACGGGCGGCTTGTTGACGATCGCGTCGATCCGGTCGCCGAGCTCGCGGATCTTCGCTTCCGCCGCGTCCCTGTCTTCTTCGCTCGCCTCCTCATCCTCGAGGCCGAGCGCCAGGTCCTCGATCTCGCCCTCGAGCGCATCGACAGCGGCCGATTCCTCATCGGTGAGCGGCGGCGTCGCGAGCGGCACGCGCCGCAATCCTTCGGTCTGGGCGCCCCCGATCCAGCTGTCGAGCGTCGGGCGCACCCAGCCGAGCCCGGCTTCGGCGGCCGCCTGCGACGCGAGCGCCTCCATCTTCTCGCAGGCGAGGCGCTCGAGGATGGCGACGTCGAGCCAGCGGGTCGCGGCGTCGTCGGCGAAAAGGTCGCGCTCGATCCGTCCGCCGGCCGCCACATAGGCCTCCTCGCCCACGAAGCGGGCGCGGCGGTCGGTGGCGCTGGCGGTCGCCTGGGTCATCATCCGGCGGATGCTGTCCGGGTGAGCGGCGCCATAGCCGCGGCTCATCTGCTCGAAGACATAGGCCTGCCGCTCCTGGTCGGGCGTCGCCGCATAGGCCTTGGCGACGTCGAGGCTTATCTCGCCGGCGCCGAGCGCCTCGAACACGACCGGCGCGAGGCTCGCGAGCCGGAGCCGCCCCTCCACGAAGCGGACGGAAAGTCCGAACCGCCGGGCGATCCCCTCGACATCCGAGCCCTGCTCGATCAGCTGCTGGAAGGCAACGCACTCGTCGGCCGGGTTCATGCTCAGCCGCTGGAAATTCTCGGCGAGGCTCGCCTCCTGCGCCGCGGCCGGGCCGCCCTCGATCAGGAGGCAGCAGACCTGGTGCGTCTTCGCAAGCTTGCCTTCCTCGGCGAGGCGCTGAAGCGCCTTGAGCCGCCGCCCGCCCGCCTCGACGGCGAAGCTTCCGCGCGGCTTGGCCGCGCTCGTCACCACCAGATTCTGGAGAAGCCCGCGGGCTTCGATGTCGGCCTTGAGCTGGAGGTCGGCCTGCTCGTCCACCGAGCGCCGGACGTTGCGCGGGCTCGGCACGAGCTTGTTGAGGGGGATGGTCCTGATCATGACAGTCTCCGGATGAGAGCCGGCGCGGCCTTTCCGCACCCGTCGCTCAACCCGGGCCCGCCCCCTCTCCTCTATTTTGCGAGCGATCGGGCTTGTCGCGCCAGCGACTGTGCGTCATGGCGAAGCTCATCGAGTGGAGGCTGTTTCAGGCCGACTGCCCGGGAGGCCAGGTTCGCAAGAGTGCTTACGATGCAGGTGTCGCCGCGCCACCCGCTTTTCGGGTCGCGAACGAGCCCGACGCCACCGGCGCCATGGCACTGAGAAAAACCTCTAATGAGCGATCGATTCATCGGGGGGCGCGAGTTAGCGGCGCTTTGGCCGTGATCGGCAGTTCACAGGGCACGCGGCCCCTGTTTCAGGGCGGGGTTTCAGCCGCCTTGAGACGCAGCCGCACGCGAGCGCGTGAGGGCACAGCTTCGGTGAGGGCTGCCGGCACGTCCGATTGGCAGGCGGAGGAGACGGGCACGCGACAGCCGACCGGCAGAATGAGCGGAATGGCCGCGACGCCGCCTACCTTTTCCTGGAGCCGCGAACGGGATGAAGCGGTCCATGGCCAGCGTGCAGTGCCGGCGCGGCTGATTCAGACGCCCGACCTCTTGAAATCCTTTATCCTAGAACCAAATAGGCCTCCGCCGGGCGCTTTGGGCCCGGAAATCCAGAGGGCGTCCGCTCTCTCGGGCGCACCTCGCATCATCGTTGCTCATAGGAGGACTTTGATATGAGGACCAATTTCGACCTGACCCCGTTCCGGCGTGCCACAGTCGGCTTCGACCGGCTGTTCGACATGCTCGAGAACGGCCTCACCAACCAGACGGCGGAGAGCTATCCGCCCTTCGATCTCGAGCAGCAGGGCGACGATCGCTACCGCATCACGATCGCGGTGGCCGGGTTCCGCCCCGACGAGATCGATATCACCGCGCAGCAGAACCTGCTGGTCGTCAGCGGCAAGAAGAGCGAGCAGAACGAGCGCAGCTATGTCCATCGCGGCATCACCGCGCGGTCGTTCGAACGGCGCTTCGTGCTCGGCGACTATGTCCAGGTCCGCGACGCCGGCCTTAAGGACGGCCTGCTCTCGATCGAGCTCGTGCGCGAGATCCCCGAGGAGATGAAGCCGCGCAAGATCGAGATCAAAGGCGGCCGGGACCCGTCGCAGATCGCCGACCAGCGCGAGCCTGTCGCCAACGAGAACGAGAAGGAGCGGGTCGCCGCCTGAGGCGCCTCGTTCCGCAAGCCTCTGGACCGGCCGGCATCAGCCGGCCGGGACCGGATCGATGCAACCTGATTTGAACCAAGGAGGATAGACATGAGCATGCGTGATCTCATTCCCTGGGGCCGTCAGACAAGCAACAACCCGGCCCCGATGCCCTATCGTGAAGGGGAGATGAGCCCCTTCTTCAGCCTGCGTCGCGAAGTCGACCGGCTGTTCGACGACTTCTTCCGTATGCCGAGCCTCGGCTTCACGGGCGCGGCGATGAGCTGGCCGAGCCTCGAGGTCAGCGACGACGACCGCGAGGTGCGCGTCACCGCCGAAATCGCCGGCATGAATGAGAAGGATGTCGAGATCCTCGTCCAGGACGGCGTGCTCACCATCCGTGGCGAGAAGAAGAGCGAGACCAGCGACAAGGACCGCGGCTGGTCCGAGCGCTGGTATGGCCGTTTCGAGCGCCAGATCGCGCTTCCGTCGGGCGTCGAGGAGGACAAGGCCCACGCCACCTTCCGGGATGGTGTGCTGACCGTCACCATGCCGAAGTCGGCGGAGGCCTCGAACAGCCGGCGCATCCCGATCAACGCGCAGACCAAGCACTGATCGACTGCTCTCGGGGCCGGTCCCCCGGCCCCGAGCCTTCGTTCGGGAGGACTGCCATGCTCCAAGCTTCGACAATCCAGCAGCCGGACGTGCGGCGTAACTATGTCGGTCCGAGCGCCGCCCGCCTCTCTTCCGCCTTGCCCGAGGATGCGCGCGCGATCATCGAGCGCGAGAGGCGCTCCGTGACGCAATCGGGGCCGGCGCGCAGCCGTGGATGGCGTCTGCGTTTCGACCGCCGCGCGCGTCATGGAGTCGATCCGCTGACAGGCTGGACGACGGGTGCAGACCCGCTCGCTCACCTTACCTTGCGCTTCCCCGACCTCGCTTCGGCGATCCGCTACGCCGAGCGCCACGATCTGCCCTACGAAATCCGCGAGGAAGCGCCGGAGAGACGCCGGTTCGGCGGCCGCCAGGGCTTCGAGGTACAGGCTCCCCTTCAGCTGTGCTGCTGGCCGACCGGTCCGCACGCTCTGTGCTGCGGAAACTATCCTTTCGCCTCCGGCGGGAAGGACGGCGAAGCCCGTACGGAGAAGCTGGGCACGGCTCTGGGCGCCGATGCCGCCGAGAACGGCAGTGCCTGATGCAGGAGAATAAGAAGATCTGATCGGGGAAGCGTCATGCAGGACCTGTTCGCATTCCTGACCTCGCAGCTGACGGTCTGGGTGGCGGGAGCACCCGCCTGGGCCTGGCTCCTGTTCATCGCCCTCGTCCTGTCGCTGCTCGCCCTCGACCTTGGCGTGTTCCACCGCGAGGACCGTGCGCTCGGCCTTCGCGAGAGCCTTCGGACAAGCCTGCTCTACATCGTCGCCGCTTTGGCTTTCGCGGGCTGGATAGGGTGGAGCTTCGGCTCGGAAGACGCGATGCGCTTCCTCACCGGCTACGTCATCGAGAAGTCGCTGAGCCTCGACAACATCTTCGTCATCTCGCTCATCTTCGGCTTCCTCGCGATCCCGCCCCACCTCCAGCATCGGGTGCTGTTCTGGGGCATCCTCGGCGTGCTGATGATGCGCGCGCTCCTGATCGGCTTCGGCACCGCGCTCGTTCACGAATTCCAGTGGCTGCTGCCGGTGTTCGGCGCGCTGCTGGTGGTGGCTGCGGTCAAGATGCTGCGCGAGCCGCAGGACGAGCCGTCGGTCGGCGACGGCCGCATCCTCGCCCAGCTGCGCAAGCGCCTCTTCGTCACGCCCCGGCTGCACGGTCGCGCCTTCTTCGTCCGCCTGCCCCACCCGCGCGATCCGTCGCGGACCGTCATATGGGTGACGCCGCTATTCCTTGCGCTGGTGCTGGTCGAATGTGCCGACGCTTTGTTCGCGCTCGAGAGCGTTCCGGCGATCCTCGCGATCACCCAGGAGCCTTACCTCGTCTACACGTCGAACATCTTCGCCGTGCTCGGCCTCAGGGCCCTCTACTTCGCGCTCGCGTCGCTGATCGAGCGCTTCGCCTATCTCAAGCAGACGCTCGCGCTGCTGCTGATCTTCATCGGCTTCAAGATCTTCTACAACCAGCTGGGCGGGCATCTCAGCCCGGCGACCTCGCTGGCCATCATTCTCGCCCTGCTCGCCGGCGGCATCCTGCTCTCGTTGTGGAAGCTGCGCGAACAAGCGGGCGCGCCGCGCCGGCAGGAGGCATGAAACATGAACAAACCAAATATCCGCCTGCCGCTGGACGAACGGACGCGGTGCCCCCGCTTCTGGAGAAGGAGACGAACGACTCGGTTGGATGCGCGATCCCTCTGCTCATTGGAGCGTTCTTACCAAGAAAGGAGATGCACTCATGACTACGGTGACTGAGGCCGCGGAGCGGGGTGGATCCAGCCTGCTCTTCCGCAACAGCTGGGGCTGGATGCTCGGACGCGGCATCCTCGCCCTCATCCTCGGCGTTCTCGCCATCCTCTTCCCGGCGAGCGCGCTCTACGCGTTCACCCTGGTGTTGGCGGCGTTCCTGTTCGTGGACGGCGCCTTCTCTCTCGCCAGCGGCATCCGCGGCGCGACGCGCAGCGAAGAACGCTGGTGGGCCTATTTGCTGCGCGGCGTCGCCGGCCTGATCGTCGGCATCCTTTTCATCCTGATGCCGCTCGTCATGACCATCGGCTACGCCTTCGCCACCCTCGTCCTGCTCGCCGCCTGGTCGATCACGGCCGGCATGCTCGAGATCGCCGCCGCGATCAGGCTGCGCAAGGAGATCAGGGGCGAGTGGCTGCTCGCGCTGTCCGGGGCCCTCTCGATCCTGCTCGGGTTCGGCGTGATGATCCTGTTCGCGCTCTATCCGGCCGCCTCGATCCTGTCGGTGGCGTGGATGATCGGCGTCTACGCGATCGCCGCGGGCGTCGCGCTGATCGTGCAGGCATTCCGGCTCCGCAAGCCTGCCGATCGGCCGGCGTCCGCCGGGTCCCCCGCGGCGGCCTGAGCGGACGGACGAGAATTGGCTCCGTGCTCACTTGCGCCCTCGGGCGGGGGGGGGCATCGGCCGTAGCGTGAATGCCCACCGGCAGCACCAGCCTGGGCTGCCGGCGTGGCGCGAGCGCTCCGCGGTTCCAATCTCGAAGCCGCAACTGCCTCTTCAGAGTTGAAGCAAAGCAGGCGCATCGACGTTAACCCGGCGTCGATCATCCCCCGTCGGAGGCGAGTTGGACTGGCCGCTCATAACCACAGGGCTCATCGGAAGCACTGCCGCCGCTCTTGCGACGGGTCTCGGCGCTCTGCCGGTCTTCTTCGTGCGGGAACTTTCTCCCAGGACCCGGAGCGCATTCCTCGGCTTCGCGGCCGGCGTGATGCTCACGGCATCATTCCTGTCTCTCCTGGAGCCGGCCCTCGACCTTGCCCGCACGCACTCGCTGGGGGTCGTACCCGGCTATCTGGAGGTCTTCGCCGGCGTGGTTCTCGGCGGCTTGGGTGTGGGTGTCGTCAACCGGTTCGCCCCCCACGAGCGGTTCGCATGGGCAGTGGAGGGCGTTCCGATCGAGGCGGTGCGGCGCACCTGGCTCATCGTCATCGCGATCGCCCTGCACAACATTCCGGAAGGGCTGGCGGTCGGCGTCAGCTTCGGCGGTCCCGACGTCGCGAACGGGACGAGCGCCGCCGTCGGCATCGGTCTTCAAAACCTGCCCGAAGGGCTCGCCGTCGCCGCGGCGCTCGCCAGCATCGGCTATTCACGCTGGGTGGCGTCGGGCCTCGCCTGCCTGACCGGGATGCTCGAGCCCGTCAGCGGCTTTGTCGGCATCCTCCTGGTCACGGGCGTCGCGGCGCTGCTCCCTGCCGCTCTGGCTTTCGCGGCCGGAGCGATGGTTTGGGTGGTCAGCGCCGAGATCATCCCGGAAACCCATCTGCAGGGCCACCGCACCACCGCCACCCGAGCGCTGATGTCGGGGCTGCTCGTCATGGTCGGCGTAGATGCAGCGGTCGGCGGAGCGTAGCGCCCCGCGCCGCGCCATCCGCCGACGCGCCATCCGCCGAATCGCGTGGCTTCGCCGAGCTTTTCAGGGGCCTGGGCTGACGCGCCGACGCGCCTCCCGAAAGGCACCAAGCCTCCGTTCAAGCGTTTTTAAAGGCAGGACAAAGCGGCTTTCGCCTCATCATCAGGAGCTTTGGAGAAATGCTATGAATTCCCATCCCTGGCTCGCAGGTCCTCGACGAATAGGCGGCGCGGACGCACGGGACGTCGCCTTCGATGCGGGCCTGCGCTCGTACATGCTCTCGGTCTACAATCACATGGCGTCCGGCGTCCTCTGGACCGGCATCGTGGCGCTGCTGTTCGCCGGCAGCGGCTATGCCGCCGCCATCCTCGGCGGGCCCGGCATCCTCAAATGGGTGATCATCTTCGCGCCCCTGCTGTTCGTGATGGCGCTGAGCTTCGGCGTCCACCGGATGAGCACCGGCACGGCGCAACTGCTCTACTGGCTGTTCGCAACCGTGATGGGCCTGTCCATGGCCTCGATCTTCCTCGTCTTCACCGGCGAGTCGATCGCGCAGACCTTCTTCGCGGCGGCGGCGGCCTTCCTCGGCCTCAGCCTCTACGGCTACACGACGAAGCGCGACCTGTCGCCGTTCGGCACGTTCCTGATCATGGGGGTAGTCGGGCTGCTCGTGGCGATGATCATCAATCTGTTCATGCAGTCGAGCACGATGATGCTCGTGATCAGCTTCATCGGCGTCCTGCTGTTCGCCGGCCTCACCGCCTATGACACGCAGCGGATCAAGAGCCTCTATTTCGAGGTGGCGGGTTCCGACTTCATGGGCAGAGCGGCGATCATGGGCGCGCTGTCCCTCTATCTCGACTTCATCAACCTGTTCAGCTTCCTGCTGAACTTCATGGGGCGGCGCGAATAGAAGCCGGCAGATTGGGGCACGGAGGGGTTCCGCTCCGAGCGGAGCCCCTCCACAGCCAGGCAGACGAGCGCATCGATATCCTCCGTTGAGCATCCGCGCCCGCGGACAGCGCCCTCGACAAGACGGATGCCCCCTTGGCTAACCACGCATGGTGGAGACGGGTCGCGGAAAGATCAGGCAGACCGTGGTTCCCTCTTCTGAACTCGCCCTGTCGACGCGGCCGCGGAGTTGACGGGCCAGCGCCTCCATCAGCTTGAGGCCTGAGCCCGGAGCCTCCTTTTCATGGATGCCGGTCCCGTTGTCGGCGATCGACAGCATGGCCTCGCCTGCCCCATGCGGTCGCAGCAGGATCCTGACCGCACCTCCCTTTTCCGGATCGAACGCGTGCTTGACGGCGTTGGTGACCGCCTCGTTGACGACGAGCCCAAGCGGAACCGCCTGGTCGATCTCAACGGCCATATCCTCCGCTTCGACCTCGAGCAGCACATTCTCGAACGGCTTTTCGATGCTCGCGACGAGCGCCTCCAGATAGGTGCGGAGCTGGACGACCTCTCCTTCCCTCGTGGGCGAGAGCTGATCGTGCGCCAGCGCCATGGCCTGGATGTTTTCGGCGAGCCGTGCCGCGATCCTGCGCCCCTCGTCGGTCGGAAACTTCTTCATCTGCAGCGAGATCATCGCGAGAATGGTCTGGAAATTGTTCTTCACGCGGTGCTGCATTTCGCGGAGCAGCAGCTCCCGTTTCTGAGCCGCGAGCGCAGATTCGGCCGTCGCTTGAGCCTGCGCTTCCTCTGCCTGCACGCGCCGAATGACGAGGCCGGTCAGCGCCGCACAGGCTGTCATGAAGTTGATCGTGTCGGCGCTGAAGCCGCGCAGTATCGAACTGTCACCCTCCAAAACGCCCCAGGACGCGCCGTCCACGAGGATGGGCACGTTCACGACCGACACGATGCCGTGTTCCTCCAGCACCGAAGTGCTCCGAAACTCCGGGCTTTCCGCGAGACATTCGATTGCGACCGGCTGAGCCGTCTTGTGCGCCCGCCCCGGAGGCGACGCCATGTCCGCGGGGAAAGCCGCCGTTTTCACGAGACCCGGACGCCAGCCCACGCCGGCTTCCATGAAGAGATCGCCCCGATCTGGGCGGTACCGCATCAGCTTGACCCGGTCGATCTCGATCGCTTCCGCGACCCGCAGGGTCACCTCCTGAAGGAAGTCGTCCAGCGCCACCTTTTCCGAGGCCCGCCGCGTGAGGTTGATGAGGACATCCTGATGCCGACGCAGGACTTCGTTCTCGACGCGCACGTCATACGGCAGTTCATTCTTCACGAGCCACTCCCCCCGTGGATGCCGGCCTTTCAGGAACGCACTCGATTGGCGCCTCATGTCGCTCGATCATACTGAGCGGCCGAATCGCGCCGCCTCAGCAACGATCCTCGGCTAGCCGCTTTTCCGCTTCCTTACCGACACTTAGGTTAGGACGGATGGTGAAATTGCCGTCACACGGATGAGTGAACCGGACCAAGTGATTTCCTCCCCTCCTTCGTCCCCTGCCCCTCGCGAAATACGCGTTGAAGTTGCACCAAGGTCACAATTTGTACGTTCATGACGTACAAATGATCCTTACCTAAACTCCGGTTGTGTCGCGGTTTACCTTGAGCTCGTGCTGCGGCCGGACTGACCGGAGGCGTGGATCGCGTGTATATCGCTTGCCCCCCTGAAGCCTGTGGCTAGGCGGGCGGGACCGGCCGAAGCTGGTCCAGCCGGGCGGCTCATGCGAAAGTCCACGAGCCGCGCAGCGCGCTTCGGATTGGCGCCAAGCGGGCCGCGGCGGCCGACGACCGGGACGCCCTTCTCCTTGGCCTGAATGACGAGCCGTTCGAGCACGCCATTGCCCGCGAAGGCGACGAGGCAGCGGGGCTTCAGCGACAGCATCTGCTTGTTCCGCCTGAAGCCGGGGCGCTGTCCCAGGCGGCTGTCCAGCCAGGAGGCGATCTGCGGAATGCTTCGCCGCTCAGCCCAGGCTGCCGAGAGACGATCGACGCCCTTGGCGTCGCCGCCATGGACCGGCACCATGTCAGCGATCTGCGCGTGAACGCGATCGAGCATGTCCCAGACGTTGGTTGCGAACGTCTTCGCGTCCTCGTCGTTGGGAAAGGAGAAGCGGCCGCCGGCAAACAGCACCGGCGAACCCGCTTCCCTGACTCCATGAGCGGTTCCGCAACAGGGGCCACCGCCCTCGCCAGCCCCTGAGACGACCGCCACCGGCGCGAGGCACCAGCCCCTTCCGTGCAGCAGCGCGACAGCCCTTGAACATTCATCATGATTCCCTAATTTAGCATATGCTGATTACTAATGGAGGAAATGCTGTGATTCCAGTCGCACGATTTGCCGCCGAGGCGGGCGAGGCAGTGAGCCTGCTCAAGGCGATGGCCAACGAGTCGCGGCTGCTCATCCTCTGCTACCTGGCGGAAACCGGCGAGATGTCCGTCGGTGAGCTCGTGGACAAGGTCGGCCTTAGCCAGTCGGCCCTCTCCCAGCACCTCGCGAAGCTGCGCGAGGAAGGGCTCGTTGCCACACGAAAGGAAGCCCAGACGGTCTTCTACCGGGTACGCGATCCCAAGGCCGAACAGCTGCTCGCGCTACTTCATGACCTCTTCTGCCCGGAACTCGGGCGAAGCGGTGACACGTCCTCGAACCGGAGCTGATCATGTCCACCGACGCCAATTTCGATCGCGCCCAGGGCCAGATCCATGCGGTCCTGCGCGGGGAAATCCGCACCCCGCACGTTCAGGCCTTCTTCGACGAGCCCACCTTCACCGCCAGCTACGTTGTCCATGATCCGGCGACGAAAGCGGCGGCGATCATCGACAGCGTGCTCGACTTCGATCACGCGGCAGGCCGCACCTCCACCGAATCCGCCGACGAGATCGTCGCCTTCGTCGAGGCGCAAGGCCTCAGGGTCGACTGGATCCTCGAGACCCATGCCCATGCCGATCATCTGTCGGCGGCTCCCTATCTTCAGGAGAGACTGGGCGGGCAGCTGGCGATCGGGGCCGAGATCGTCACGGTCCAGAGCGTGTTCGGCAAGATCTTCAACGAGGGAACCGAGTTCGCGCGCGACGGGTCGCAGTTCGACCGGCTGCTGGTCGACGGGGACACGCTGATGATCGGCGACATTCCCCTCATCGCGCTGCACGTGCCCGGCCACACCCCGGCCGACATGGCCTACATCATCGGCGACGCGGTCTTCACCGGCGACACAATGTTCATGCCGGACTACGGCTCGGCCCGTGCCGATTTTCCCGGCGGCGACGCGCGGCAGCTCTACCGGTCGGTGCGCCGGCTCATGAAGCTCCCCGACGAGAGCCGCGTCTTCCTCTGCCACGACTACAAGGCGCCGAACCGTGAAGAATATGTCTGGGAGACGACAATGCTCGCGGAGCGGACGTCCAACGTCCACCTCCACGACGGCGTCACCGAGGATGATTTCGTGGCGATGCGGACGCAGCGGGATTCCACCCTCGCGATGCCGAAGCTCATCCTCCCCTCGATCCAGATCAACATGCGGGGCGGCCGCATACCCGAGCCGGAGGAGAATGGCGTCAGCTATCTCAAGCTCCCGCTGAACCAGCTCTGAGACCGTAGGCCGACATGGAACCAATATCCCCAGCCACGGCGGCAGCCGGCGGCCTCCTCATCGGCAGCGCCGCCGCCTTGTTCCTGCTTCTGACGGGCCGCATCGCGGGCGTCAGCGGCATGACCGCGGTCGCCACGCGAATCGGGTCCAGCGGGACGCCCTGGAGCCAGGCGGCGGCCTTCGTCATTGGCCTTCCATTCGGAGCGGCGCTGATCGCGCTGTTCGTGCGCACGCCGGAGGTCACCGTCACCTCGTCGGCGCCACTGCTCATAGCCGCGGGGCTGCTCGTCGGCTTCGGAACCAGGCTCGGCAACGGGTGCACCAGCGGGCACGGCGTCTGCGGCATGGCCCGGCTGTCGCCGAGATCGATCGCCGCGACGGCAACCTTCATGGCGAGCGCTGCCGCAACCGTGTTCGTGCTCCGGCACGTGGTCGGAGGCTAGCATGCGCAAGCCTCTTCCGGCCCTGCTGATCGGCACCATCTTCGGCGCCGGGCTGGCGCTGTCGGACATGATCAATCCCGCTCGCGTGCAGGCGTTCCTCGACGTCGCCGGCGCGTGGGATCCGACGCTCCTGTTCGTCATGGCCGCGGCGCTCGTGCCGTCGGCGCTGGCCTATCTGGTGCGCCGACGAATGGACCGGCCGCTGCTCGCCGATCAGTTCTACATACCCGAGAACCGCGCGCTCGACCGCCAGTTGCTCCTCGGCGCCATCCTGTTCGGGATCGGCTGGGGCCTCGTCGGCTTCTGCCCCGGTCCCGCCATTTCCGGTCTCGTGCTTGGGGCGTGGCAGCCCTGGCTGTTCGTTGCCGCCATGCTCGCCGGCATGTCCCTCCATCGGGTCGTCACCGCCCCTCGTCGCAGCCCCGTCTGATCAACCCCTTCATCAAGTGAGGCAATCATGAACCTGACACAGCTTTCGCCCCGACTCTCGGTCCGGCCGCAACTGCTCCCCGACGAGGTCGCGGACGTTGCCGCGGCCGGCTTCAAGGGCATCATCAACAATCGTCCGGACGGAGAGGCGCCCGACCAGCCGCGCTCGGAAGAGCTCGAGGCGGAGGCGAAGCGCCAGGGCCTCGCTTACTGGCACATCCCTGTCGTCCCCGGACAAGCGACGGAGGAGGACGCACGCGCCTTCGCCAAGGCGCTCGAGGCTTCTGAGGGCCCGGTCGTGGCCTTCTGCCGGACCGGCAACCGCTCGTCGGGTCTGTGGAAGATGACCCAGCAAGCCTCCTGACGCCCACTCCAGAAGGCCCGGAACGACCATGCTCGACACCGTTCAATATCTGCTTGGCGCCGGATCGGGCGTGCTCGTCGGGTTCGTGCTCGGCCTGGTCGGAGGCGGAGGCTCGATCCTGGCGGTTCCGCTGAAGGTCTAACTCGTCGGAGTCCCAAGCCCGCATGTGGCGATCGGGACAAGCGCGTTCGCGGTGGCCGTGAATGCGGCGACCGGTCTTGCCAACCATGCTCGGGCGGGCACTGTGAAATGGCGCTGCGCGGCCATGTACGCCGCCGCCGGCGTCGCGGGCGCATTCGCCGGCTCCACCGCCGGCAAATCGTTCGACGGCGAGAGGCTCCTGTTCCTCTTCGCCATCGTCATGGTGGTCGTCGGAATCCTGATGCTGCGCGGTCGCGGCAAGAGCGGCGATCCGGACGCATCGTGCAACCGCGAGAACGCGCCCAAGGTGCTCGGCTATGGGCTCGGCACGGGCGCCTTCTCCGGTTTCTTCGGCATCGGCGGAGGCTTCCTGATCGTGCCCGGACTGGTCGCATCGACCGGGATGCCGATGATCAACGCGATCGGCTCCTCGCTCGTGGCGGTGACGGCTTTCGGCCTCACGACCTCGCTCAACTATGCGCTGTCCGGGCTGGTCGACTGGCTGCTCGCGGCCGCGTTCATCGGCGGGGGCGTGCTCGGCGGCTTCGCAGGCGCGCGGGTGGCGAAGCGGCTCTCCGGAACGCACGGGCGCCTGACGACGATCTTCGCCGTCCTGATCTTTGTCGTCGCGGGTTACATGCTCTGGAAGAGCGCTGCGGCGCTGTGAACGAACGAAAGAGGAGACTGCGATGCCCTGCGCCTGCTGTCCACCTTCCGAAGGGCACTGGTTCCGGTGGGCGCTCGCCGCTCAGCCAGTCCTGGCAGCCGGGCTATACCTCTGGGCCTATGGCTGAAGCCATTGCCGGTCACGCGGGCATCGCTGCACCAAGATAGTTGAACGTCATAGGCTTCGGACCCTTCAGATAGCCCGTCTCGAGCCGGTCCATCTCGAACCCGCCTTGCGAGAGCATCGCCGGCACATCCCGGTTCAAGTGGCAGCCGCCGCCCGCTTCCACAGGGGGTTCAGCCGGTCCTGCCATCGACGCACGCGCTCATCAGGGGAGCGGCCATGCTCCGAGAAGAGCAGCCGGCCGCCGGGCCTCAGCACCCGCCGTATCTCCGAAAGCGCCGCGTCCGGATCCGGAATCGAGCAGAGCGTATAGGTCATGACGACCGTATCCACGCTGGCCGCCTCCAACGGGATGCGTTCGGCGCCGGCTTCGACGAAGCGGACCGGCAGCGAGGCGGCATCGGCGGCGGCCCTGGCCATCCGGAGCAGCTCGGGCGAAGGGTCGAGCGCGATCAGCTCGGACACTCTCGACGGGGCATAATAGGGCAGGTTCAGTCCCGATCCGACTCCGACCTCGAGCACCCGGCCGCCGGCTTCGGGGACGATCTTCGCCCGCTGAGCCGCCACGGCCTTCATGCCGCAGGCAAAATCTATCGCGCGCGGCAGTACGAAGCGCTCGTAGATGCCCATGGCAACGCGACTAGGTCTTGCGGCAGCTGTTGCGCCCGATGATCGAGTTCAACGGACAGTAGCGGGACGCGGCCGTGAGGAAGCCGATCGCAGCAATTACGAACAGCGCTATCCGCCAAACCGTCTCGAGTTCGAGCAGGAGGGCTGCCGCCAGGGCAGCGACGCCCACCACCAGGCGAAGCGCGCGCTCAGGGCCGCCTACATTGCATACCATGCTGCACTCCTCTCGCTCATTGCGGCTGATGAACGATCAAACAGCCTGCGCGTCGCGCGGGTTGCGCATCATCGCCCAGCCGATCACGATCAGGAGCACGCCCGAGGCGAGGAAGAGCCAGTCCCAGATGGAGACGCCGAGGCGCTCCACGACATGGTGGAGGCCGAGAAGGTGGTGGTCGATCACGCCTTCGACCAGGTTAAACAGGCCCCACCCGAACAAGGCCGAGCCGAAGAGCGCGCGGCCGGACAGGATCGTGCCCCGCCGAGTGACGGCGCGCCACAGCAGCACGATACCGATCGCGGTCGCCAGCCAGGTCACCATGTGGAACACACCGTCCGCGGTCATGTTGGTCTGCATGTTCTCCATCGTGTTCGTCGGTATCTTCGCAGAGAGCATCGCGTGCGCCTGGAAGATCTGGTGAAGCATGATGCCGTCGAAGAAACCGCCCATGCCGATCCCGATGAAGGTCCCGGCAGTGGTCAAGGGCGTTACGCTGCGATCGGCCATGAAGCTCTCCTTAGTCCGTGGGCTGAAAATGGTTCATCGGTGTGCCGACGCGGCGCGGCTCAGATCCTCGCCCAGGCAAGGCAGCCGGCGGCAAGGAACGAGTCGCTCACCAGCAATTCGCCCCGCCCATAGAGGCGGCTCGCCTGCCCCGGCTCACGCCACTCGACCGCCCAGATGCCGCGCGACTTCCAGGTCACGTAGCCGTCCGCCTCCCGGATCGCGTTGTAGATCTGCCCGTCTGAAAGGCCCGGGCGGAACACGGCGACCGCCGAGCGGGCATCGGCCGGCGATTGCCCGGCCCAGAAACCGCCGCCGAGCACCGCGGCGACAATAGCCGCAGCGGCCGCATGGCCGCCGGAAATCCGGCCGCCGCCACGTTTGAGGATCAAGCCGATGACGAGCGGAGCCAGCGCGAAGAGGACGAACCAGATCAGGTCCCAGACCAGCGGGTTCGGGCTGTCGAGCTTGATCCTGTGGATGCCCAGCACCCAGTGCGACAGGACGCTGTCCGCCACGTGCCAGACGCCGAAGCCGATCAAAACGGTCGCGAACAGCAGCCGCGCGGCTCCAGGCTCTCCGAGTTCCCCCCGGCTCCTCGCGAGCATGACAAGCCCGATGGCGGCGATCACATACATCAGCGCATGGAAGAGGCCGTCGAAAAGCACCTGGTTGCGGACATCGCCGACGCCCTCGACGAGGCTCAGCAGATGGTGCCACTGCAGAATCTGGTGAAGGAGGATGCCATCGAAGAAGCCGCCGAGGCCGAAGCCGAGCAGGTAGCCCGCCCGAGTGAGCCGGCGGGAACCTCGCGCAACCGTGGCCATAGCTCTCCTCCGTTCGACTGAGCGAGAAAGGAACACCGCCGCGCCGGGAATCGCTCCGCGCCCCGAGGAGAATGGCCATGCTTCCCGCAACGGAACAGCGGGTTCCCGCACACACCAGCCGCCCGGTGAACGAGAAGATCCGCCGAGACACCGAGGAGCGCGTCGCCGCCTGCGCCCAACGGCCGGAGCGGGTTGGGGAGCGGCTCTCCGAACTGGAGCGCGAATGGGATATCGAGCGTGCACTCGAGGCCAACGCAGCAGCGATCGGCTTCATCGGCGTCGTTCTCGCCGCCATTGTCGATCCCTGGTTCCTTCTCATCCCGGCGATCGTCACCGCCTTTCTGTTCCAGCACGCTCTCCAAGGGTGGTGCCCTCCGGTGCCGATCCTGCGGCGGCTCGACTTCCGAACCGCTCGCGAGATCGACGAGGAGCGTGTGGCGCTGAAGGCGCTCCGGGGTGACTTTCGGGGAACAGAGGCAAGCGCCGGATCCGCCTTGGCGGCGGCAGCGGATTGATCCGCCGCGTTGGGTGCACGGAAAAGATTCCGGCCTGGGCAGAGTCGGCCGTCAGCCGCCTGCGTTACGCGCCGCAGCGCCCGCTCTTCAGGTCCCAGGTCTGCGGCGGACCGGCTGCGGCCGACGCGGAACATCCGCCTCCCAATCAAGCACAGAGCCACGTCGGCGCCTCGGCCGCTGGATCGACCGGCACGAACAGCCGACTCGGGTGGCGAATGATATCGGTGAAGCAGCCCCGCCTCTTGTACCCCCCGGAGCCCCGGCGCCGAGAATCGGGCAAGCTTGAGGCGCCGGCTTCAACATGGAGGGGCAGGGATATTGCTGCGCCGCATGGGGTTGTCGCACGTCACTTCGACAATCTTATGCGAGCGCCCGCGTCGCCGTCATACCACAGAACAAGGCCACGATCGAAAGGGCGAGGGAGCCGACCCCATAGCTGACGCAGAGGGCATGGTCGCCGCGTTGCCACATGACAGCGGCTTCGAGGCTGAAGGCGGAGAAGGTCGTGAACCCGCCGAGGAATCCGGTCGTCAGGAACAGCCGAAGCGGCTGATTCCCGATTCCTCTGAGCAGCAGCCATTGCGCGAGAACCCCCATCAAGAAGCCGCCGGCAACGTTCACGAAGAGGGTCCCGTACGGGAATCCCGGACCGAGCAGCCGGACAGCCAGCACGTTCGCCCCATGTCTTAGCATGCCGCCAAGGCCGGCGCCGAAGAAGACGATGAAATAGGCCATTGCAAAGCTCCCGCTTGGCTCGCGCGAAGGCCGCGATCAGCAGGAGTCATCAGCCAACGAGGCGGTTTGAAGGGAGACCCCATTCCCGAACGCAATGTGCCTTCGAAGTTGACGGCGCGCAAGCACGAAAGACTCCCGCGCGGGTCGGTCAGCCGAGCCGCGTCAGCACCTCGGCCGCGCGGTCGACCGGAACGAACAGCCGAGTCTGGTAGCGGATGATGTCGGTGAAGCAGCCCTGCGCCTTGTACCAGGGGAGCCGCGCCGCCGAGAATCCGGCCAGCTCCAGACGCTGGCTGCCGTTGACGAGCGACCGCTTGAGGACGAGCTCTTCGACGCCGCGGAACGGCAGGGGCTTTCCCGAACGCAGCACCGCGGCGGCGATCTCGTCCGGCGGCATGTCGAGCGAGACGTCGAGCCCGAGCTTCGCTCCGAGCTCGGCAAGCGCGGCGGCCGGAATTTCGCGCCCGAGCAGCGACCGGCCGTCGTCGGCCGCGATCCGGATCACCTGGACATGATCGTCCGGAAGCTTGTCCCACACCGGCAGCAGGAGCCCGGTTGCAAGGTGGAGGGTCTCGCGGCGGAGGGTCTCCTCCGCCTCCCGCACCTCCGCCTTCCACGCCGCGGCGAAGGCGGCGTCAGAGGCCGGCTCCCAGCTCGTCTCCTCAAGGCGGTCGCAGGGCAGATGCTCGCGCTTCAACGGCCGGATCAACTCGTAGCGCGCGATCGGCAACCCCTCCTCGGACATGAGGCTGCGCGCCCTGACCCGCAGCGCCGCCTTTCCGGACCTCGAATTCACCATCGGCAGAGCGCCGGAGCGGGCGCCGCGAAGCTCGAGCAGGCGGTCGAGGCTCATCGGCCGCAGGCGGCGCGCGAGCTCGAGGCGCAGGAGGTGGGTCGTGGCGCCGGAGCGCGGATCGGTGCGGATGACGCGGTCGTCGAGGATCTCGAACCTGTCGACCGGCACCGTCTCGACCCCGAGGTCCAGGGTTCCCGCCTCCCGCGCGGCGGCCACCCGCGCCTCGACGAGGCCGAGGAACTCGTCGAAGATCGCGTTCTGCATGTCGATCCGGAGCGCGAGCAGCCGATTGAGCCAGCGCTGGATCGGCGGCAGTTCCTCGCGAAGCGAGCCGTCCTCGCCTTCGAGCTTGAGGCCCGTCAGTTCCTGGAACCGGCTGAAGCTGACCGAGCCCAGCTTTCCGGCGAACAGCAGGTGATACCAGCCGACCAGGGCGTCCTTCGCATAGCGGCTCTCGAGATTGTCGGCGGGATCGAACAGATTCTGGCCTCCGGTCTGGCGCTGCCCGCGGGTGAGCGCGCCGAGCGAGTCGAGACGCCGGGCGATCGTCGAGATGAACCGCCGCTCGCCGCGAACGTCCGTGGTCACCGGCCGGAACAACGGGGCGCAGGCCTGCCGCGTACGGTGGGTGCGCCCGAGGCCCTGGCTCGCGGCGTCGGCCCGCCAGCCTGGCGCGAGGAGGCCGTGGATCCGGCGCGCCTGATTCCTGGCGC
>SXGU01281817.1_pt1 | contig 21871 bp, 23 predicted proteins | sample 3174531 | NCBI WGS metagenome assembly SXGU01 (sample SAMN11356863, study PRJNA531348) | freshwater metagenome | isolation source: freshwater sample F1-140 | place: China: Fuxian Lake, Yuxi | collected 2017-12-25 | reverse complement strand
GCTGAGCCACGTCCGCATTGGTGGGCAGCAATCTAGCGAGGCCACCCGTCGAATGACAACCGGGTCATCCGCGCTGTTCGGGCGGACGCAGGTCGACGCGCAGCACGAGGAACCCGTCCTCGATGCTGCCAACGGCGTCGCCCACCATGGCGAAGTCGCGGAAGTCGATCTGTGCCTGGCGCACGAAGTGGGCACGCTCGTCACCGGCCACCGGCGGCAGCGGGCGCTGCTTCACGGCGTGGGCCCGCTCCCGGAAGCGGGCGGTCATCGCGTCGACGTCGAAGGTGTCAGCCATGCGCCCACCGTACCGGGTGTGGCGCGGGCTCGGTCAGTCGATCTGGAGCCGCAGCAGCGGGTCGATGGGGGCGGGCGTCGGGTCGCTGTCCTTCGCCTCGGGTTCGGGCTCCGGTTCCGGCTCGGCACGCTTCGGCGCCGTGTCGACCGTGATGATGGCCGGGCGCGGGGGCACGGCCTCCTCGATGGCCACCAGTGCGAGCTGTTCCGGTTCGGGCGCAGGCTCGGGCGCAGGCTCAGGCTCCTGCTCGGCGACGACCTCGTCGGCGTCGGACGCCCCGTGGGCCACCGGTGCAACGACCGGCGCCGCGTCGGGGTCGAGCAGGTCATCGAAGTTCTGCGGATCGTCGCGGGTCATCACCAGGTCGAGGTCGAACGGTTCGGCCGGGCCGGGTGCATCGTCGGTGACGCCGTCACCGGCGGCGTCGGGCAGTGGCCGGGCCGCGTCGAGCCGGCGGCGGCGGTCGTTGAAGTCGCTCTTCCACCACCGGCGGCTGCCCATCACCTCGAGCGGGCCCAGCGCCGGGTGTTCCACCTTGGCGTTGCGCCACCAGATCCACGTGCCGACCCCGAGGGCGACACCCACCAGCAACAGCCCACCGGCCGCCAGATAGATGATGCGTGCGTTCTCGGGGTCGTCGAACGTGCCGTCCGCGATGATGCCAGCCGTCGTCCACACGCTCACGGGTGACAGTGTCGCACGCGAAGCACGGCTTCCCCATGCCACATCGTGCGAAACCCATCACCATCGGCCAAGCTGGGGTGGTGGACGTCGTCTGGTTCTTGTTGTTCGTGGCCGTGATGGGTGGAATGTGGTGGTTCGCGTCCCGCATCGAGCCGCACTACTCGTCGAAGGACGGCACCCGGTTCCTGTGCAACGGCCAGGAGATCGTCGACAACGAGCCGTTCGGCCGCCGACGCGAGACCCGGGTGACGGTGATGCCCGACGGCGTGCTCAACGTGTCGCAGAAACGCCGCCTGCGGCGCACGAACGAACGGTGGGCGCTGGTGGGCAAGTCGCCCGAACCGCCGAAGGGTAAGCAGATCTACCTGTTGCAGCAGTTCGCCGACGGCAAGTGGCTGCCCGACCAGATGTCGCTGCACATTCCCGCCAAGAGCCGGGTCGTCCCGGTGCTCGACGCACTGCTCGAACGCGACGCGCCGGTGCGCTGATCGCGATCAGCGGCCCACGGGCAACTGGTCGAGGAACGCCGTCAACGGTGGGCCGACCTGCTCGAGGTTGAGGAGGAACGCATCGTGCCCGTGCGGTGAGTCGATCTCGAGGTAGTCGCTCTTGGTCCCGCCGGCCAACAGCAGTTCGTGGATCTGCCGCTGCTGGTAGGTGGGGTACAGGATGTCGCTGTTGATGCCCATCACCAGCGCCGGCGCCGCCACGCGGGCCATCGCGGCACCGAGTCCGCTGCGACCGCGGCCGACGTCGTGGAGGTCCATCGCCTTGCCGATGATGAGATAGCTGTTGGTGTCGAAGCGGCGCACCAGCTTGTCGCCGTGGTAGTCGAGATACCGCTCCACCTCGAATCGTTGCCACAGGTCGAGCGAGTCGTGCAGCGTGGCGCCGTCGGCGAGCTCGCGCCCGAACCGGTCGGTGAACACGTTGTCACTGCGGAACGTCACCTGCGCCACCATGCGCGCCGTGGCCAGGCCCTCCCACGGGCCGTCACCCTCGGGCGCGTCGTAGTAGTCGCCACCGCGCCACTTCGGGTCCATGCGGATGGCCCGCCGGCCGATGGCGCCCCACGCGATCTGCTGCGCACTCGCCTGGGTGCACGTGGCGATGGGCGCGATGGCGCCGACGCGATCGGGGAACGTGATGGCCCACTCCAGCACCTGCATGCCACCCAGCGAGCCGCCGATGACGGCGTGCCACCGTCGGACGCCGAGATGGTCGGCCAGCCGCGACTGGGCGCGCACCATGTCGCGGATGGTGATGACCGGGAACCGACTGCCGTAGGGCTTGCCGTCGTCGGGGTGGGGCGAGGCCGGACCGGTGCTGCCCTGGCAACCGCCGAGCACGTTCACGCACACCACGAACCAGCGGTCGGTGTCGATGGCCATGCCGGGACCGACGCCGCCCTCCCACCAGCCGGGCTGCGCGTCGCCCTGGTCGGGTGCGCCGGCCGCGTGGCTGTCGCCGGTCCAGGCGTGGCACAGCAACACCGCGTTGCTGCCGTCGGGGGCGAGCGTGCCCCACGTCTCGTACGCCAGCGTGAGGTCGCGCAACGTGGCGCCCCCTTCCAGCGCGAACGGCCGGTCGAGGGTGAAGAACTGGCGTGCGCCGACGGGGTGGCCGGGCATCCAGGCACCCGTCACAGGGTGCGGTCGCCCGGGGCGTGGCAGCCCGGTCATGGTTCCTCCTTCGTCGCGGTCGTGGTGATGGGACTCACGCCGCACGAGGGAAGCGATTGTTGCCAGGGTTCGCCTGGCCACATCCCCGCGTTCCCTGACGGGAAGTTGGGAAGGCACCGTGGGGCTTCCACCCCGGTTGCCGGATCCCCCCACCCCCGACGAATCGGTGGTGACGGGCTCGCTCGTGATGCGTGTCGCCCGGCACCATAGCAACCATCAGGGGCGGAAACGCTGCTCCGATTCCACGTGCGTGCGCAACTCCACGATCTCGCCGAACTCCTCGAAGTCGACCAGATAGCCGAGGTGGTCGCGCAGACTGCCCTCTTCACGCAGCACCTCCAGCGAGCGCTGCACGGCCTTGGCCATGGTGAACAGCGCCGACAGCGGGCTGACGATGAGGAAGAAGCCGAGGTCGGCCAACTCCTTCGGCGTCAGCAGCGGTGTGCGGCCGGTCTCCACCATGTTCGCCACCAGGGTGATGTCGGGCAGCGCGGCGGCGACGCGTTCGAGTTCGTCGATGCTCTCGGGGGCCTCGACGAACAACGCGTCCACACCGGTGTCGCGGGCCATCTTCGCCCGTTCGATCGCCTCGTCGAGACCGATCGCCGCGCGGGCGTCGGTGCGGGCCGTGATGTGCAGGTCGTTCGATGCGTGCACCGCAGCCTTCAGCTTCGCCAGCCAGTCGGCCCGCTCGATGACCTGCTTGCCGGCCATGTGGCCACAGCGCTTCGGCCACACCTGGTCCTCCAGGAACAGCCCCGACGCGCCTGCCTGCTGCCACAGCTCGACGGTGCGCATGGTGTTGAGCGGGTTGCCGTACCCGGTGTCGGCGTCGACCACCACCTCGAGTTCGGGGTTGGCGCCGCACACCCGGCGGGCCACCTCGGCCATCTCGGTCTGCGTGAGATAGCCGTAGTCGGGCAGCCCCAGCAACGTGCCGCTGACCGCGTAGCCACTGAGGAACACGGTGCCGAAGCCGGCCTGCGCGGCGAGGCGAGCGGACAGCGCGTCCCACACGCCGGGCATCAACACGGACTCGGATGCCGACAGACGCCAGCGGAGGGTGGTTCCAGTCATCGACGTGAGCGTAGTCGGGGTCGTGCACACGCTCCCCTGGTGGCTGATGCATCGGTCAGTCTGACTGATGCACACATCAACCGCACTGATGGATCAGCGAGTAGACGACCGCGCGATCGGGCGACAGGATGGCCGGCGATGGGTGTCAGCTATCTCACTCCGAAGGCGCACACCGCGCCCCATGGCCACGCCGGTCACGGCGCGTTCGCGACCGAGTTCATCGCTGCCGGTGAGGTGATCGCCGCGTTCGGCGGACGATGCGTCAGCCGTAACGAGCTCGACCTGTTGCCGGCCGACCAGCAGTCGCGCAGCATCCAGATCGAGGACATGCTGTACCTCGCCGGCGCACCCGAGCCCGAGCCCGCCGACTGCGTGCGCCACTCGTGCGCGCCCAACACCGGTATGCACGGCAACACCGTGTTGGTCGCGCTCCGCGACATCGCACCGGGCGAGGCCATCACCTACGACTTCGCGATGAGCGACGGCAGCGACTACGACGAGTTCGAGTGCGCCTGCGGCTCGGCGCAGTGCCGCGGCAAGGTCACCGGCAACGACTGGATGCTGCCCGACCTGCAGCTGCGCTACCGCGGTTCGTTCAGTCCGTACCTGGCCCAGCGCATCGCGTCGCTGGTCAGCGTCGGTGCCGAACGGCGCGCCTTCGCGTTCTGACGGTTCCGTCAGGCCCCGCTCCCACCCCGCTCGGGCAGTGGGCTACCTTGAGCGTCCATGCGATTGCTCGTCATCGGCGCAGGAGGTGTCGGGTCGTCGATCGTCTCCATCGCCGCCCGACGTGACGTCTTCGAACGGATCGTGGTGGCCGACGTGGACGCCGCCCGGGCCGCGCGTGCCGCGGCCCGCACCGGTGACGACCGGGTGGTGGGCACCCGCGTCGATGCGAGCGACAAGCTCGACCTGATCGAACTGGCCCGTACGTCACAGGCCGACGTGGTCATCAACGCGTGCGACCCGCGGTTCAACCCGCCCATCTTCGAGGCGGCGTTCGAGGCCGGCTGCCACTACCTCGACATGGCGATGAACCTCTCGGTGCCGCACCCCACGGATCCGTACAACACGCCGGGCGTGATGCTGGGCGAGGCGCAGTGGGCGATGGCACCGCAGTGGGAGGACCGCGACCAGCTCGCGCTGGTGGGCATGGGGGTGGAGCCCGGCTTCAGCGACGTGGTGGCGCGCTACGCCGCCGACCACCTGTTCAGCCGCATCGACGAGATCGGCGTGCGCGACGGCGCCGACCTGGTGATCGAGGGGTTTCCCTTCGCGCCGACGTTCAGCATCTGGACCACCATCGAGGAGTGCCTCAACCCGCCCATCATCTGGGAGAAGGACCGCGGCTGGTTCACCACCGCGCCGTTCAGCGAACCCGAGGTGTTCGAGTTCCCCGAGGGCATCGGCGCGCTCGGCTGCGTGAACGTCGAGCACGAGGAAGTGCTGCTGATGCCGCGCTGGATCGACGTGGGCCGCGTCACGTTCAAGTACGGCCTCGGCGACGAGTTCATCGACGTGCTGAAGACACTGCACCTGCTGGGCCTCGACTCCACCAAGCCGGTCACGGTGCGCGGGCTGGAGGTGTCACCGCGCGACGTGGTGGCCGCGGTACTGCCGAACCCGGCCGAACTGGGCGACCGCATGCGCGGCCGTACGTGCGCCGGCTCGCTGGTCACCGGTCTGGGCAAGGACGGTAACCCGCGTCGTACCTACCTGTACCAGGTGGTCGACAACGAGTGGACGATGCGCGAGTACGGACACCAGGCCGTGGTGTGGCAGACCGCCGTGCACCCGGTGGTGGCGCTGGAGTTGATGGCCACCGGTGAGTGGAAGGGCAACGGCGTGAAGGGTCCCGAGGCCTTCGACGCCGTGCCGTTCCTGCAGTTGCTGAACGAGCACGGCGCGCCCTGGGCGATGGAAGAGCGGGCGATCTAGGCTCGTCCTCGTGACCGCACTGAAGAAGCGCGACGTCGAGCTGTTGCTCGACCGTTACGACACCGACCCGGTGGCCGCGCTCACCGAAGCACTGCGAGTTGCGCTCGATCGCCCCGACCTCGACTTCACCGCATTGGTGAAACTGGCCGGCTTCTCGTGCGCACGTCGCATCCGCCTGCAGGCCCAGGAACCGGCCGCACTCGACGAGCTGCTCGCCGAACTCAACGAACGGCGCGCCCTGGCCTGACCCTCGTCAGGTGCGGGAGCGGACGTCGCAGGCGGGGGTGCCGCCGGGCAGGCGGTGACGGTTCCGGGCCACCCACCGGTAGGCCACGCCGCTGAGCCAGTGGACACCGGGGAGCCGCATCAGCGAACCGAGCACCCACCAGCCGCGACCGGCACCGCGCAGCAACGTGCTCACCGCGTCCTCGGCCGCGAACACCCGCCGGTCGGCGGCGATGTACTGCACCGCCCGCTCGCACTGCTCGGCGGTGAGGCCGAACGGCTCGAGGTCGGTGGTCTGGTACGGCGTCACCGCCGGCATTCGTCGAATCCATCGCTGACCGAACCGCACCGACGAACTGCAGAACGCGCAGTCACCATCGAACACCAGCAACGGCAGCGAGACGGCAGGTTCAGCCGACATCGGCGATCACCGGTTGCGCCAGCACCATGCGCCGGTCGAAGCCGGGCTCGGTGGGCAGGAAGCCGTTGCGGTCGGGCCACAGCAACTGCACGGCAGCGAAGGGCGCGCCCTTGCGCCACGCCACGGCCGTGCCGAGCAGTTCCCGCACGACGTCGTCGGCGATGGGTGCGAACAGGCAGCGCAGTTCGTTGTCGAACAGGCCGACCAGTTCGGTGCCGAGCGGAATCTCCGTGCCGCCGCGCAGCATGTCGGCGATCATGTCGAACAGCCCGCGGGCCGCGGCCGGGGTGAGACCGAACACCACCACGTCGGGAAAGCCGAACACCTCGGGATAGCCGATCGTGTACACGTACCCCGCGAGCGGCGGTTCGGTGTCGGTGCGTGCTGCCACGGGCTCCATCGCCCAGCCGTGCGTCTCGATCATCCACTCGATCTTCTCGGCGTGCGGGATGTGGAAGTCGGGCAGCTCCACGGTCAGATCAGGCTCTCGCTGTGCAGGTCGAGCGCGTGGCGCACGTGACGGGTGGCCATGGCCGCGAACATCGCCTCGCTGCGGTCGCTGCTGCCCACGATCTGTGAGGCGACCACCGCCATGATGACGCCGCCGAACGCGTCGCGGGAGTACTGCTGGAAGAACTCGTTCTCGTCGACCGTGACGCCGTAGGCGCCGAGGGCCTGGAGATACTCGGCGATGAGGTCGCGCTCGATCTCCTTGCGCACGTTCGGCCACGGGCCCGCACCCATGAAGTAGGCGACGTCACCGCTGGCCGGCCCGTGACCGGGGGTCTGCCAGTCGACCACGGCGATGGGATGCCCGCCCTGCTCGCCACCGAACATCAGGTTGTCGAGCCGGTAGTCGCCATGCGTGACGGTGCCGGGCAGCGACCGGCCCGCGATCCAGTCGGGGATGCGGTCGCCGAAGCGTTCCACGAGCGCGATGCCCTCTGCATCCAGGTACTTCGAGTACACGCCCAGGAAGCCGGGCACGAACATCGTCCAGATCATGTGCAGGCGCTCGGCCGAGTCGGCGTCGCGGCGCTCGAGGAACTCGATGTCGGCCAGCGTGGCGTCACCCCAGCGCGGGCCGTGCAGGCGAGCCAGTTCCAGCACCGAGCGGCGGGCCATCTCGGCGGTGCAACCGGTGATCTGGTTGCCCTGCTCGGCGGGCGACAGGTCCTCGAGCAGCAACACGAAGTCGCCGTTGTCGGGATGCCATTCGCCGTGATAGCAGCGGGCCACGCACACGTCGACCGTGGGTGCGATCTGGTTGTAGAACTTCACCTCGCGCTCGTAGTTGCGCAGCGAGATGCCGGTGGCGCGACTGGTGGGGTCGGGCGAGGGCAACTTGGCGATGATGCTGCCCGGCAGCCCCGAACCGTCGGGCACGTCGAGCGTGTAGCGCACGTTCATGCCCACGAGGCCGTCGCCGATGCGGCGGTCGGAGGTGATGGTCACGGGCGCGCCGAGCACGCCGCTGAGCCATTCGGAGGTGATCTGTTCCGGTTCCATCGAAGGCCGACCGTAGCCCTGCGCCGCACGGTCTGGCACAGTGGGCGGCATGACCGATGAGCTGGGGGCGCACATCGAGCGGCTGGAACGCGACGGCTGCACCATCGTGCACGACGCGTTCGACGCCGATCTGGCCGACACGCTGCACGCCGACATCGACCGGCTGGAGCGCGAGCTGCACATCCAGGTGGGCGGCAACGGCTTCGAAGGCCGGGCCACCACCCGGGTCTACAACCTCCTCGCACTCGGTGAGCTGTACGCGCAGATCCCGGTGCACCCGGTGGTGCTGCCGCTGATGCACCACCTGCTCGGACCCGGTTGCCTGGTCAGCAGCATCAGCGCGATCACCATCCACCCTGGCGAGATCGCGCAGCCGATCCACGCCGACGACCAGGTGATCCCCATCCCGAAGCCGCACCGGGCCGTCACGGCCAACAGCATGTGGGCGCTCACCGACTTCACCGAGGCGAACGGTGCGACGCGCACCATCCCCGGCAGCCATCTCGCCGACCACTCCCCCGTCTACGGGCAGCACTACGACAGCGCACCGGCCGAGATGCGTCGCGGCAGCATCCTGGTGTGGGACGGCGGCCTGTGGCACGGCGGCGGCGCCAACACCACCGATGCGAAGCGACGAGGCATCGCCATGAACTACTGCGCCGGCTACATCCGCCAGCAGGAGACCCAGCAACTCGGCATCCCGCTCGACGTGCTGCGCAGCTTCTCCCCCGAACTGCAGGAGCTGTGCGGGTTCGGCGTGTACAAGGGACTCATCGGGCACATCGACCGACAGTCGGCGTCGCAGCGGCTGCTCGACCCCGACAGCCCGAACACGATGCTCTGGGACCGCACCTGAGCCCGATGGGCGCACGGCGGCAGCGGCCGCTACCGTCGTGCCCGCGATGTACAAGTTCCTGCTGACCCCGAAGTGGATCGCCCTGCACGTGCTCTGCGTGCTCGCCATCGGCGGCATGCTCGCCGCGTGCTTCTGGCAGCTCGACCGGTTGCACCAGCGCGAAGCGTTCACGGCCGAGGTCACTGCGCGCACCGAGGCCGAGCCCGTGCCGTTCGAGGACATCATCGACCGCGCCCCCGCCGAGGTGGAGTGGCGCACGGTCGTCGCCACCGGCACCTACGTGCCGGGGAAGGACTTCCAGGTGGTCAACGTCAGCCAGGGTGGCGTGTCGGGCACCGACCCGGTGAACGGCCTGTTGCTGTCGAACGGCACCGTGCTCATCGTGAACCGGGGCTTCGTGCCCGGTGCCGACGCTCTGCCGCCCGCACCGGAGGGCGAGGTCACCATCACCGGGCGGGTGCGCCGTTCGCAGACCGCGCGCACCGGCGCCGGCAGTGACGACGGCAGCCAACAGCTCACCCAGATCCGCCGGGTCGACCTCGACGCCCTGTCGCAGCAGTTCGACCAGATCGTGCAGCCGGTGTACATCGACCAGCTCGACATGCGGTACGAACCGTCGAACATGCAGCCGGTGGCGCCGCCCGACCTCGCGGGCGGTCCGCCGCACCTGAGCTACGCCATCCAGTGGGCCATCTTCGCCGTGGCCGTGCTGGTCGGCTGGGTGTTGGCCGTACGCAACGCTGTCAACGAGCGCAAGGGCAAGCCGAAGAAGCGCAAGCTGCCGCCCATCGCCGAGGAGTACGCCAGCGGCGGCTGACCGGAAACGGCCCACGCGACGGCGGGCTAGCGTTCGGCCATGAGCATCCAGATCCCCGACGCGGTGCGCGCGCACGACCGCATCCAGGCCCTCGGCTGGTACGTCGGTGCTGCGCTCGTCGTGGTCGGCGCCGTCGCCGCGATGTGGATCGCCCCGACACAGAAGGTGACCTACTTCGAGTCGAGCGCAACGGTCGAGGACTCCTTCAACACGGCACTGTTCATCACCTTCGTCGGTCTCGCCGCGGTCGTTGCCACCGTCGCAGCCATCGGCGCACAGCTCGCACGAACGATCGCTGCGCAACAGCCGCCGGCGTGACGGCGGCACTCAGCCGGCGACGAAGCCCTCGAGTTCGGCCATGCGCCGGAACTGTTCCACCACGTTCGGCGTGACGTAGGCAGGGTCCAGGCTGCGGTAGGCGGTGTCGACGTTCACGCTGATGCGACCGAACTCGCTCCAGCCGCGGAACTCCTCCTTGGCACCCACCTCGGCCGCGATCTGGCGTGCGGCCTCCCAGGCATCGATGCCGGCGGCGTGGCGAGCCGTGGCGGCCTCGTCGACGAACGCCAGGTAGTCGCGCACGGCTGCCACGCCGGCCTTGTCCGTGATCGGACCGTGACCGGGCACCACCACGTCGACGTCCATGCCGAGCATCAGATCGCAGGCCGCCACCCAGTTCGACAGCGGACCGGCCCACACGATGGGGGTACCACCGATGAACAGGATGTCGCCCGTGTACACCGTGCGCGCATCGGGCACGTAGGCGATGGTGTCGCCACGAGTGTGCGCCGGCCCCACCTCGATGAGCTCCACCGTGCGCCCCGCCACGTCGACATCGAGGCGCCCCTCGAACGTGCGCGTGGGCATGGTGACGGTGATGCCGTCGAACTCGAAGGCACCGAAGAAGTGACGGAACAGCGCACCCACCTCGCCCTCGGCATGGTTGAGCGCGGCCAGCATCGCGGGCGGCACCTCGGTCATCTCGTGCGCCGTCGCCGCCGACGCAATGATCTCGGCGCCGGTGACCAACTCGTTGCCGTAGCAGTGGTCGCCATTGGCGTGGGTGTTCACCAGCGTGCCGATGGGCGCCACGCGGGTGACGGGTTGCATCGCGGTGAGCATCTCGGCGGTGAGCTTCAGGTCGAACAACGTGTCGACCAGCAGCGACACGCCGTCGCCCATCACCAGACCCGCATTGCTCCAGCCCCAGCTGCCATCGGGCTGCAGGTAGGCGTAGCACGCGTCACCGAGTTCGAACAGGCCCTTCTCGTACGGCATCCCTCTACTCTGGCACGGCGTACAGTGACGCCCGTGAGCGCACTCCCCACACGGCGGCTCGGCCGCACCGGCCACCTCTCGTCGGTGGCCATCCTCGGCACCGCGGCCTACGGCCGATCCAACCCCGACGAGGTGGCCACCAGCTTCCACGCCGCACTCGACGCCGGGGTGAACCACATCGACGTGGCACCCACCTACGGCGCCGCGGAGGTGTTGGTGGGGCCGCACATCCCCGCCGTGCGCGACCGCATCTTCATCGGCGAGAAGTCGAACAAGCACGACGCCGACGGGGTGCGCCGCCAACTCGAGCGCACGCTCGATCGCTTCGGCACCGACCACGTCGACCTCTACCAGGCACACGGCGTCGTCAGCATCGCCGACCTCGACCAGCGCGGCGGCGCCTTCGAGGCCATCCTGCGAGCCCGCGACGAAGGGCTGTGCCGCTGGGTGGGCATCACCGGCCACGACTTCGGCACACCGGCCGCACAACTCGAAGCGGTGCGCCGCTACGACCTCGACACCGTGATGCTGCCCGTGTACGCCGGCGCACTCGCGCACCCGCAGTACCTCGCCGACCTGACGGCACTGCTCGACGAGGCGGCCCGCCGCGACCTCGGCGTGCAGGCCATCAAGGTGGGCGCACACCAGCCGTGGGGTGACCGCACCCCGACGCACGGCTGCTGGTACGAACCGTTCACCGAGCCCGAGCTGCTGGCGCGCGGCGTGCGCTTCACCCTGTCCACGCCCGGCGTGCACGCGTTCGCCACCACCGGCGACGTGCGACTCATCCCGCTGCTGCTCGACGCCGCCTCGCGGTACACACCGATGACGCCGGCCGAGCGCGATGCGCTGCTGCAGGAGGCCGCCGAGTGGCCCACCATCTTCCCGCTCGAAGTGCACGCGAAGGGATAGCCCGCACCATGCGCCAGCTCAACGGCATCGACGTCAGCTTCCTGAACATGGAGACGCCCACCACGTTCGGGCACGTGAGCTCCGTCACCATCTACGACCCCACCGACGCGCCCGGCGGTGCCGGCATCGAGGCCACCAAGGAGATCATCCTCGAACGCATCGATCAGCTCGCACCGTTCCGCCGCCGTCTGGTGGAAGTGCCGATGGGGCTCGACCTGCCGTACTGGATCGAGGACCCGCACTTCGACATCGACTTCCACGTGCGCCACCATGCGATCCCGCCGCCCGGCAGTCCCGAGCAGCTCGCCGAAGCGGTGAGCCGCATCATCGCCCGGCCGCTCGACCGCACCCGGCCGCTGTGGGAGCTGTACGTCATCGAAGGGCTCGACCACGGCACCCGCATCGCCCAGCTCACCAAGGTGCACCACGCCGCCATCGACGGCGCCGCCGGGGCGATGATGCTCGCGGCGCTGCTCGACCTCGACCCGACGGCCCGGCCCACGGGCCGGCCGGTCACGTGGGAGCCCGAGGCCATCCCCACCGACGAGGAACTGCTCCGGCTCACCGCGAGGGAGTACCTGCGCCGACCCGAGAAGATGGTGCGCCTCAGCGTGCGCACCACCCGCGAGTTGGCCGCCGCTACCCGCTCGGGCGGCCTGCACGCGTTGGCCGACCTGATCGCCCAGCCGATGCCGGGCGCGGTCGGCAAGCTGATGCGCGAGCGGCTGCGCAGCCAGCGTGGCACCGACCACGACGCCGCCCCGCCGCTGCCGCCCACCGCAGCACCGCGCACGCCGTGGAACCGGCCCATCACCCCGCACCGCAGGTTCGCCTACACCACGGTGCCGCTCGACGACGCGAAGTTGGTACGGCGCGCGTTCGGCTGCACGTTCAACGACGTGGTGATGACCGTCTGCTCCGGCACCCTGCGCCGCTATCTGCAGCACCACGACTGCCTGCCCGAGGAGAGCCTCGTGGCGATGGTGCCGGTCAGCGTGCGCAGCGGCACCGAGGACGACAGCTTCCAGAACCGCGTGTCGGCGCTGTTCTCCGACCTCGCCACCAACGAGCCCGACCCCGTGAAGCGGCTCCACCGCGTGCAGCAGGCCATGACGGCTGCGAAGGAGCAGTTCGCCGCCATCCCCGCCGAGTCGCTGCAGGACTTCACGCAGTTCGCACCCCCGGCGGTGGCCGCACGGGCGATGCGCATGTACAGCCGGTTGAAGATCGCCGACCGCATGAACCCGCCGTTCAACCTGGTCATCAGCAATGTGCCGGGGCCGCAGGTGCCGTTGTACTCGGCGGGCGCGCAACTGCAGCACTTCTATCCGGTCAGCACGCTGGTCGACGGTCAGGGTCTCAACATGACCGTGCAGAGCTACAACGGCAACCTCGACTTCGGCTTCGTCGCCGATCGCGATCTGGTGCCCGACCTGTGGATCATGACCGACCTGCTGCACGAGGAGATGGCCGAGCTGGTCGCCATCGCGAGGGCCGCCATCGCTCCCCTCGCACCGAAGCCGCCGAAGGCCCCCAAGGCGGCGAAGAAGGCCGCCTCGAAGCCGAAGGTCACGAAGGCAGCTGCCCGCCGGAAGTGAGCATGGCGGCCACTCGTTCGGCCACCATCACCGTCGGATAGTGGGTGTTCGCCCTCGGCACGCGCGGCATCACCGACGCGTCGCACACCCACAGTCGTTCGTGGTCGATGACCCGGCAGTACGGGTCGACCACGGCGAGAGGATCGTCGACCGATCCCATCCGGCACGTGCCGGCGGCGTGCACGTAGTCACCCAGCGCGGCACGCAGGCCGTCGTCGGAGGCGTCGTACGGCAGCACGTCGGCGACGGCGCGCATCGCCCGTGAGTGCGCGACGCGCTCCACCAGCGCCACGGCGGCGCGCATGCCCGGCAGGTCGCGTTCGTCGCTCAACATCGCGAAGTCCACCACCGGCTGACCCATCGGGTCGTCGCTCGCCAGGGAGACGCTGCCCCGCGAGTGCACGTGCATCAGGGCTCCCAGCAGCACGGCCAGGCCGGGCACCGACGGGTCGGCGTCCTCCAGCGCCAGCACCTGCAGGTCGTCGACCTCGGCATGGGTGGCGCGCAGCAGGGCCGTGACGGTGAGCTCGTCGGCCATCGCCCCGCCGTCTCGCCGGCGCAGTGTGATGGGGAACGAGGGGTGATCCTGCAGGCCCCGTCCCACGCCAAGACGGTCGACACCGCTGCGCAGCAGCACTGCGGGTGAGTGGATGGCACCGGCGCACACGATGACCGCGCCGGCCTCGATCTCGGTGCCGTCCATCAGCTGCACGCCCACTGCTCGTCGACCGCGCAACAACACGCGGGCGACGGGAGCATCGCCGCGCACCACCAGGTTGGGCCGTGCACGCACCGGCTCGAGGTACACGTCGTTCACCGAGGCGCGAGCGCCATTGCCCGTGCGGGTGAGCACCGCCGGTTCGGCCTCCGGTTCGGCGTCGAGCAGCGCACCACCGATGACGCCGAGCTCGTCGAGCCCGACCCGCCGCATCGAGAGCGCTGTGCGGTCGAACCATGGCTCGACGTCGTCCCACGCCCACCCAGTGGCACCCAGCCGCGCCCAGCCGTCGTAGTCGCCCGCCACCCCTGGCAGCGCCACCATTGCGTTGACGGCCGAGGAACCGCCCACGCCGCGACCACGCACATAGGGACGCGGCTGCTGGCCGCGTGTGCGCACCGCGTCGAGGCCGGCCCAGGTACGGCCGGGCTCACGCATCGCCTGGAGGAACGAGCGGCCGCGGATCGACGCCGGCGTGTCGACGGCCCGATGGTCGGGGCCGGCTTCCAGCAGCAGCACGTCACGGTGCGGATCGTCGCTCAGGCGAGCAGCCAGTACCGCACCGGCTGATCCGGCGCCGACCACCACCACGTCGACCCGGTCGCTCACGTGGTCAGTCCTGGTTGGTGTGCGCCGGCAGACCGGCCAGGTGGGCGCTGTCGTTGTACCGCACCAGGCGCCAGGTGTTCTGCTTCGCCAGCACCAGCTCGGTGACGGAGGTGTTCACCGTGTGGATCTCGAAGGCACCCATCGCCGGTGCCTTGAGCGCGAGTCGGAGCACGGCGTCCACCACCCCGCCGTGACACGCCACCACGACGGTCTTGCCCTCGTGAGCTTCCACGGTGCGGCGCACGGCCTGGCCAACACGGAACTGGAACGCGGCCACCGTCTCGCCACCCGGGAACGTGGTGGCGAACGGATCGTGGTCGTCCCACCGCTTCGACAGGTCGGGGTAGCGCGCCACGAACTCGTCGTAGCTGAGGCCGTCGCAGTCCGGGCCGGGATCGTGCTCACCGAACCCCTCGTCGCGCAGGATCTCGCCGTCACCCAGCGACGGCGCCACGATCTGCATCGTCTCGAACGCCCGCGGGTACTGGCTGGCGATCAGCACGTCGGCGGTGAACTCGCTGTTCGCCGCCCACCTCACTCGCAACCGTTCGGCCTGCTGGCGGCCCAGCGCCGACAGGCCGTTGCACGTCCGGGGGCCGCCGATGATGCGGTTCACCGTGACGTTCGATTCACCATGCCGGACGAGAACGAGACGAGTCACAGCGGTCGACCCTACTGGCACCCACCGAGGTCGCGCCGAACCCACCCGAACCGTGGAATTCATGTGACCTCGGCGGCGCCCACCGAGGTCGCGCCGAACCCACCCGAACGGTGGAATCCATGTGACCTCGGCGGCGGGGGCTTACTTTTCGTTCGCGCGCGGCGGGGTTCTGCGGGGTGCGCGCCTACCGTCGTCGCGGTGGGCTCCGGAGTGCGACTGACCATTCGCAGCAAGGGAGTCGACCCGCGATCCGCCGGCCTGGTGGCCGATGCGCATGCACTCGGCCTCACCGCCGTCACCGCCATCGAGGTGGCCGACGTGGTGTTCTTCGCCGACGACCTGCCGCACGACCACCTCGCCGAACTGGAGGCCGTGCTGGTCGACCCGTTGCTCCAGACCGGCACGTGGGACGTGCCGACCGGGGGCATCGAGACCGCGCTCTTGCCGGGTGTCACCGACCCAGCCGCCGCCGCCATCCAGTTGGCCATGCGCACGGTGGGTCTGCCCGACGTGGCGGTCGCCACCGGCCGACTGTTCGACGTGCAGGGCGACCTGTCGCAGGTGGAACGCAACGCCATCGCTCGCCGCCTCCTGGCCAACCAGGTCATCGAACGCTGGGCACCGGCGCCCATCGAACCGCACTTCATCGACGCCGCGGCCACGGCCGACCGCACGGTCGACCACGTGGCTGTCACCACGCTCGACGACGACGAGCTGCAGGCGCTGAGCCGCGAGCGCGGCCTGAGCCTCGACCTCGCGGAGTTGCAGGCCATCGCAACGCACTACCGAGGCGTGGGTCGCGAACCCACCGACGTGGAACTGGAGACGCTCGCCCAGACATGGAGCGAGCACTGCAGCCACAAGACCTTCCGGGCCCGCATCACCACCCCCGACGGCACGGCCATCACCCCGCTGCTCAAGCAGCTGCGCGACTGCACCGACCGCATCGACGCGCCGTTCGTGAAGAGTGCGTTCGTGGGCAACGCCGGCATCGTCACCTACTCCCCCGGCACGACGCTGGCGGTGAAGGCCGAGACGCACAACCACCCGTCGGCCATCGAACCGTTCGGCGGCAGCAACACGGGCGTCGGCGGCGTGATCCGTGACGTGATGGGCGCCGCGCACCACCCCATCGCCGTCACCGACATCCTCTGCTTCGGCCCCACCGACCTGCCGGCCGACCGCCTGCCCGAAGGGGTGCTGCACCCGCGCCTCATCGAGAGCGGAGTCATCGCCGGCGTGGCCGACTACGGCAACAAGATCGGCCTGCCCAACGTGGCGGGCGCCGTGCTGTACGACCCGGGTTACATCGCGAACCCGCTGGTGTACGCCGGCTGCATCGGCGTGGCCGACGACGTGCCCGAGCTGCCCGGCCCCCAACCCGGCGACCTCGTGGTGGTGATCGGTGGCCGTACCGGGCGCGACGGCCTGCGCGGCGCCACGTTCAGCAGCGCCACGATGGACGCCACCACCGGCGACGTGGCGGGCGCCAGCGTGCAGATCGGCGACCCGATCGTGGAGAAGTTGGTCATCGACGCAATGGCCGAGTGCCACGGCCTGTACTCCGCGGTCACCGACTGCGGCGCCGGCGGACTCAGCAGCGCCGTGGGTGAGATGGCCGAGGGGGTGGGCGCCGATGTCGACGTCACCCTGGCACCGCTGAAGTACCCGGGTCTGCGGCCATGGGAGATCTGGCTCAGCGAGGCGCAGGAACGAATGGTGTTCGCCGTGCCCCCCGCGACGTGGCCGCAGATGCAGGCCGTGTGCGCGAAGCACGGTGTGGAAGCGGTGAGCCTGGGTACCTTCACCGGTGACGGCCTGCTGCGCGTGCGTGCCGGCGACCTCACGGTGCTGGAACTCGACACCCACTTCCTGCACGACGGTCGCCCGCAGCGTTCGATGACCGCCGTGCTGCCGCAGCCCGACCGCACCGAGGTGACGATGGCCCCGTGCGCGATGCCCGAGCAGATGCTGCTGATGCTGCTGGCGCACCCGAACATCGCGTCGAAGGAACGAGTGGTGCGCCGCTACGACCCCGAGATTCGCGGCGCCACCGTGGTGCGACCGTTGGTGGGCGCCCACCACGACGGCCATGCCGACGGCGTGGTCCTGGCCGAACCCTCCGACCGTCACGGCGTGGCGGTGGGCATCGGCGTGAACCCGTGGTTCGGCCTGCTCGACCCGGAACGCATGGCGCACAGCGTGATCGACGAGGCCATCCGCAACGTGGTGGCCGTGGGTGCCGACCCCGACAAGGTGAGCCTCCTCGACAACTTCAGCTGGGGCGACCCGCGCCGCGAGACCACGCTGGGCGAACTGGTGATGGCCGTGCAGGGCTGCTGCGACGCGGCACTCGAGCATGTCGCCCCGTTCGTGAGCGGCAAGGACTCGCTGAACAACGAGTACCTCGGCAGCGACGGCCAACGGCATGCCGTGCCACCCACCCTGGTGATCACCGCCATGGCGCACGTGCCGGATGCCGACCAGGTGGTGACCCCCGATCTGAAGCAGGCGGGCAACGCACTCGTACAGGTGGGTACCACTCGCCTGGAGTTCGGTGGTAGCCACTACTCGATGGTGCGCGGCGTGCCGGGCGGCGTGGTGCCTGCCCCGGTCGCGGGCGTGCACGACCGCTATCGCCGTCTGCACGCTGCGCTGCGCACCGGGCGGGTGAAGGCGTGCCACGACCTCAGCGAAGGCGGCCTGGCGGTGGCGCTGGCCGAGATGGCCATCGGCGGGCGCCTGGGCGTGGAGATCGACCGCCTCCCGCACGCCGACCTCGTGACGGCGCTGTACGCCGAGAGCAACGGCCGGTTCGTGTGCGAGGTGGCACACGACGACCTCGCATGGTTCGCCGACACCGTCGGCGACGTGCACGTGCTCGGCCATGTGACCGCGGAGCCCACGTTCGTGGCGCCCGGCATCGAACTGCACCTCGACCAACTGGTGGCCGCCTTCAAGGGAGGTGCGGCATGAGCCGCCCGCAGGCCGTGGTGCTGGCCGCGCCCGGCACCAACCGCGACCACGACGTCTCGTTCGCACTCGAACTGGCCGGCGCGGCACCGCGGATCGTGCTGCTGGCCGAACTGCTGGCCGACCCTTCGGTGCTGCGCCACGCGCAGATGCTGGTGGTGGCGGGTGGTTTCAGCTACGCCGATGCGCTCGGGGCCGGTCGCATGTGGAGCCTCGAGCTGTCGCACGGTGTGGGCGACGAGCTCACCGGCTTCGTGGCTGCGGGCAAGCCGGTCGTCGGCATCTGCAATGGGTTCCAGGTGCTCACCCGCACCGGGCTGTTGCCGGGGTCGCTCGGGCACAACGACAGCGGTCACTTCCAGTGCGAGTGGGTCACGCTCGAGGCGCCGGCCAGCCGTTGCATCTGGACCGCCGACCTCGAGCCGGTGGAGTGCCCGATGGCGCACGGCGAGGGACGGTACGTGCATCCCGACACCGCAGCGCTGGCCGCAGCCGGGCAGGTGGCCCTTCGATACTCGGGTCACAACCCGAACGGTTCGCTCGACGACATCGCCGGCGTGTGCGACGAGAGCGGTGTGGTGCTGGGGCTGATGCCGCATCCCGAGAACCACGTGCTCCCCCGCCAACACCCGCGACGTGGTCGTGGCGCGACCGGCGGGCTGGGTCTGCCATTGTTCGAGCGGGGCGTGCGCCACGCCCAGGGGGTGTGATGGAACCGTTCCTCGACATCGACCTGCCGTTGCCCGATCGCCGCGATGGCAAGGTGCGAGTGTCGTACGCATTGCCCGACGCCGACGGCGAGGGCCGACGCCTGTTCGTCACCACCGATCGCCTGTCGGCATTCGACCGCATCATCGCCGGCGTGTCGTACAAGGGCCAGGTGTTGAACCAGTTGGCGGCGTGGTGGTTCGCCGAGACCGCCGACATCGTGCCCAACCACGTGGTGGCCGTGCCCGACCCGAACCTGCTGGTGGCCCGTGCCGCGACACCGCTGCCGGTGGAGGTGGTGGTGCGCGGCTACATCACCGGCGTCACCAGCACGTCGCTGTGGCAGCAGTACGCCGACGGCGCCCGCGAGATCTACGGCCACCGGTTCCCCGACGGTCTGCGCAAGAACACCGTGCTGCCCAACGTGCTGGTCACCCCGACCACCAAGGGCAACGACGGCGCACACGACGTGCCGCTCACCGTTGCCGAGGTGGCCCAACGCGGCCTCGTCGAGCCTCGCCGCTGGGGCGAGGTCGTGGAAGCCGCCATCCAGCTGTTCCAGCGCGGACAGCAGAAGGCGGCCGAGGCCGGACTGATCCTCGCCGACACGAAGTACGAGTTCGGTACCGCTGCCGACGGCTCGCTGCTGCTGATCGACGAGATGCACACCCCCGACTCGTCGCGCTACTGGGTGGCCGACAGCTACGAGGATCGCCTCGCGGCCGGCGAGGAACCGGAGAGCCTCGACAAGGAAGTCGTGCGCCGCGCGCTGCTCACCGCCGGCTACCGCGGCGACGGCGAACCGCCCGCGCTGCCCGCCGAGGTGTGGTCGGAGACCACCCGCCGCTACATCACCGCCTTCGAACGCCTCACGGGCACCACGTTCGAACCGGGCGCCTACCCCGTGCCGCCCCGCATCATGGAGAACCTCCGCCATGTTCCCGTCTGACCACGACTGCTACGACGACGCCCCACACGAGGAGTGCGGCGTCTTCGGCGCGTCCACACCCCACGGTGAAGGGCTGGGCCAGCTCACCTTCTTCGGTCTGTTCGCCCTGCAGCACCGCGGGCAGGAGGCCGCGGGCATCGCCATCAGCGACGGTTCGCGCGTGCGCGTGCACAAGGACTCGGGCCTCGTGTCGAACGTGTTCACCCCGGCCAGCATGGCGGGACTCACCGGCTATCACGCCATCGGCCACACCCGCTACAGCACCACCGGCGGCAACTCGCAGAAGAACATCCAGCCGTTCACGGTGGAGACGATGCACGGCCCGCTCGCCGTGGCGCACAACGGCAACCTGGTGAACGCCTCAGCCCTGCGCGACGAACTGCTGGCTCGCGGCTTCGGCCTCACCGCCACCAGCGACACCGAGGTCATCACGCTCATGCTGGCCGCCGCTGGCGGTCGCAGTTGGGAGGACCGCATCGAGCGCACGCTGCCGGCGTGGAAGGGCGCGTTCTCGTTGGTGTGCCTGGTGAACGATCGGGTCATCGCCGTGCGCGACCCGTTGGGCTTCCGGCCGATGCACGTCGGCCGTCTGCCGCACGGCGGCCACGCCGTCGCGTCGGAGACCTGCGCACTCAACACCCTCGGCTGCGTGGAGATCGACGAGGTGCGCCCGGGCGAGATCGTCACCCTGCAGGGCGCCGAGATGCACCGGCGCCAGGCGCTCACGCCCGCGGCACAGCCGGCGCGGTGCACGTTCGAGTTCGTGTACTTCAGCCGCCCCGACAGCAACTGGGCCGGCCAGAACATCCACCACGTGCGCCAGCGGCTCGGTGAACAGTTGGCCATCGAATCGGGTATCGACGCCGACGTGGTGATCCCCGTGCCCGACAGCTCCATCCCCGCAGCCATCGGCTACAGCCGCCAGAGCGGCATCGCGCACAACGACGGCCTCATCAAGAACCGCTACATCGGCCGCACGTTCATCGAACCCACGCAGGACTTGCGCGAGCGCGGCGTCGCGTTGAAGTTCAATGCGCTCACCGAGAACCTGGCCGGCAAACGAGTGGTGATGATCGACGACTCGCTGGTGCGCGGTACGACTGCAGGGCCGTTGGTGAAGTTGCTGCGCGATGCCGGCGCCACCGAGGTGCACGTGCGCATCACCTGCCCGCCCATCACCCATGCGTGCCACTTCGGTGTCGACATGGGCCACGACGGTGATCTGATGGCGGCACGCCTGAACGTCGACGAGATCCGCGAACTCATCGGCGCCGACTCGCTGCACTTCCTGTCGCTCGAGGGCATGATGCGCGCCATCAACCCGGCGGGCGACGGTGACGGCACCGGCTACTGCAACGGCTGCTTCACCGGCCGCTACCCGATGCCGGTCGACGAGGCGCCACCGAAGTTGTCGTTCGAGGGAGTGCTCGCGTGAGGGTGCTGGTCATCGGTTCGGGTGGTCGGGAGGCCGCCATCGCGTGGGCGTGCGGCCGCCACGGGCATGCCGTGCGCATCGCCGCCGACCTGCCGTCGCCCATCGATGCCGACCTGGTGATCGTGGGGCCCGTGGCCGCACTCGTGGCCGGGGTGGCCGACCGCTGCGCCGACGAGGGTGTGCCGTGTTTCGGACCCACCGCCGGCCTGGCCAGGCTCGAGAGCAGCAAGGGCTTCACCCGCACCCTCGCGCAGACCCTCGGCCTGCCGTCCCCTGCGTTCCACATGTCGTCGTCGGTCGACGAGGCGCTCACGTGGTGGCGTGCGTTCGGCAAGCCGGTCGTGGTGAAGCTCGACGGGCTCGCCGCCGGCAAGGGCGTCATCGTGCCCGACACCGCCGAGGACACCGAGACAGCGATCCGCGAACTGCTCGAGCAGGGTCCCATCGTGCTCGAGGAACGCCTCACCGGCCCCGAGTGCAGCCTGATGGCGATGTGCGACGGCACCGTCGCCCGCCCGCTCCCGGT
>SXGU01289782.1_pt1 | contig 21876 bp, 16 predicted proteins | sample 3174531 | NCBI WGS metagenome assembly SXGU01 (sample SAMN11356863, study PRJNA531348) | freshwater metagenome | isolation source: freshwater sample F1-140 | place: China: Fuxian Lake, Yuxi | collected 2017-12-25 | reverse complement strand
GCGGTACGCATCAAACAAATCCAACAGCGCCTGGAAAAAGTTGAAAAACAACGCCATCAAGGCCGAAGCAAGCGCAAAAAAGCCGAAGTACCTACGGTTTCGCTAGTCGGCTACACCAATGCTGGCAAATCCACCTTATTCAACACGTTGACCGGCGCAGGCATTTATGCTGCGGATCAATTATTTGCCACGCTCGACCCTACCCTACGGCAATTGCAGTTAAACAATGGTGGTGAAGTGGTGTTAGCCGATACAGTAGGCTTTATCCGTCACCTGCCTCATGAACTGGTAGCGGCTTTTAAGTCGACTTTACAAGAAGCTGCCGAAGCGGATTTATTGCTGCATGTTATTGATGCTCATGCAGAAGATCGTGACGATACTATCTTTCATGTCAATCAGGTTTTGGATGACATTGGCGCCAGCAAAATTCCGCAATTAAAAGTATTCAATAAAATCGACCTGCTCGACTCGGCTCTACCCCATACCGATTATGACGCCGAAGGCAGACCTGTTGCTGTCTGGATATCCGCTCAAAATGGCTTGGGCTGTGATGCCTTACATCAGGCGTTGAGCGAAATTTTTGCCAATACCAAAGTCACGCGAAAATGTTATCTGTCAGCACAACAAGCCGGTTTAAAAGCCAAATGGTTTGGTCAGGTGCGTATCATCAACGAAACCATCGACGAACATGGCGATTGTGAAGTGACCATTGAACTCGATAGAAAGCATCTGGGCTTACTAAAAGATATCAAAATGGAAGAAGTGATTTAAGCGCTCGCAATGGCTCACTATCTATCCAGCCGTTAACTTTTCAACCTATTTCGCTTTGACGTTTACAAAACAGCTTTGCCTAACGTCAGAATAGCCACTTGGCTTGATCAAGATTAAACCAATCAAAATTCTTCCAGTTCTTGCTAATAATGTTCGCGTTGACTCAAAAGCCAGTTTGTTTTGCCAGCCGTTTAGTAAGCGCACGTTTTGACTCACAGAGCCTAGCGATCACGTGAAATCATTGTCCAGGTCTAAAACCTTCTATTTTGTTTTAGGCATTGTCTTTCAGTGTTTGCTAGGCAGTGCCTTAGCCCTGGTTTTCGAACAATCCGATCTTGACCTGATCAAAAAAAAATACGGTTCTGCCGCCCAACAACGCTTCATCGCTTGGCAAAAATTAACTAACGAGGTATCAGGACTTTCAGACCTTGACAAACTCAAGCGGGTCAATGATTTTTTCAATCAAAACACCGCCTTTGTTGAAGATAAAGTACTGTGGCAAAAAGAGGATTACTGGGCAACACCCAGTGAGTTTCTGGCCCGAGGCGCTGGCGATTGCGAGGACTACTCGATTGCCAAATATTTCAGCCTGGTTGAGATGGGGGTTGATGAAAACAAACTACGTATTAGCTATGTCACCGCCGTGGCTCTCAATCAAGCTCACATGGTTCTGACGTATTACGCGACAACTGATCAAACACCATTGATTCTGGATAATCTGATGCCAACCATCCTGCCCGCTACCCAACGCACCGACCTGGTGCCGGTCTATAGTTTTAACGGTAGTAGTTTGTGGCTTGCCAGAAGCCAGGCCTCCGGCACTCCGGATAGCAATGCTGACCGCTTGAGCATCTGGCTTGATCTGAAAAAGCGTTTAACTGAAATACCTTAATCTTGGGAAAGGAGAACATAAACGGCACAATACTTAGTTGTTTAATTCCCCCCCTCAATCTGCCGTTTCCTTAAATCAGCTGCAATACCGATTAAAACTGAAAGCTATAATCGATACCTACCCAAACAGCTCTAGGCGCACCAGGACCAATGAAAGTGCTGTTTTGCCAGTCCCGGGAATTATAATTCCAGCCACTAGCCCCAACAGACCCTCGATCGGATTCTGAAAAAGGATTGATGCCTAACCTACCGGCTGTGGCGTATTGCCTATCAAATAAATTATTGACCATACCAAACACGGCAAAGCCTTTGCCAATTTCGTAGCGGGTCTTCAAATTAAAGATTGCATAACCGGAGACTGTCCCCGGATCCGTAAAAGGCTGCCCGCGCAACAATGGCCTGTCCTGACCAATGCCGGAAGCCGAGCCATAGTAATAATCATAGCTGCCTGCCTGATGTTCGTTGTTTTCATTGCCTCTGACAAACACCGAGGTGTGGGCAATCATATTAATACCGAATTGCCATTGTTCAGTCAGGTGAAAATTCAGGGAGGCATTGATGTTGTGCAATGGGATACCCGGCATTCTGTCGCCCGGCTCGATTTCGATCATGTTATCCAGCGCATTCAATGGCCTGCCTTTGCTGTCATATTCGATTTGCACCAAGGTATCAAAATCATCCGGCGAAATATTGGCAGCGCTGCTGTTGTGCGGGCTGACCATCACCAAATTGGATTGGAAAGTCGCATCGGTATAACCATAATTCAAGCTAAAATCGACAATGCCAACCTTGCCGGAAAAACCCAGTTCAAAGCCTTGCCGCCGGGTATCGCCTATCGTATCGAAGAAGCTGCGATCTGCAGTAATGCCAACCAAATAAATATCGTCCTGTAAATCGGTTCGGTAAATGGTGGCATTCCATTCCAAATCCTTGATGAATTTCAAGTCCTCCATGAATTTTCCACGCAAGCCAAATTCATAACTGGTAGCAAAAATTTGCGGTAAATACGGGTCGCCGGATAAAGCAGTTGGTAACGTACAGGCGCCACCGATGGTGGCCAAGCTTTTGGGTGTCAACGGCGAATCGGGATCACTCGGATTTTCGGGCACTAAGGTGCCATCATACGCACAGCCCAATTCCACGCTGGAGGGAGTGCGCGTGCCTTGGCTCCAATTCGAAAACACGTTCAAATCCTTGAATACGCTGTCTTTATTTTTGAAGGGTAAATAACTGAAACCCAGTGAAGGATTAAAGGAAGTGTAATCAAAGTTATCAGAAGTAGGGGTTTCACTGTATTTCCCCAAACCCATACTCGGATCCTGTGGCTGTCTGACCTCCTGATCGAATTCACCGATATTGTAATTGGCCTGATTCGAACAGGAAGCCGAATCGGTACCTTTACAGAGTATGACATTGGGTCTGACTTTATGAATATCCAGAATCTGGTGCAGCGCTTCAAAGCCAACCCGGGTGCGCGCCCTGACCTGATTTTTGACCCGAGATTGATTGAAGCGTCCGGCGAAACTCAGATGTAAATTATCCCAGGGCGAATAGGTTTCGCTGAAATAACCGCTGAAGGTGCTGGATTGACCGGTAAACGAGTTATTTCGAATATCTTCTTTCGCCGCCAAATAGATAGGATCGATGTTGGCCGGATCAAGATAAACACGATGGTTAGCGTCAATTAAACCCAGGCGTTGAGCAGTTTCAAAATCGCTGTTGGCAATATCGACCGAGCCACCCAGCATGAATTTATGTTCAGTGCTGTTCCAATTCAGTTGCAGTGAAGCACCATCAGTCAGTTGATCGATGTCTGTTTTACTCATCACCCCGATCGGAGTGCCTTCTATCCAACCTTGTGAAGCGATGGAATTTGGATGCCAGCGTTTGCCATTTCGTGGACGAACAGGAGCGTTTGCACCTCCTGGATTGTTGTACCGCAATCTTGCACAGCCCGGATTTAAAGGTGGCAGCAATTCAACATTGTCTTCAGCCAACTTTTGAGTGAGTGGCGCATTGATGGTGCTACGGTCTATCACGTCGTATTCGTCGTCATCCAGATAGCCATCGCCATTCAAATCTTTAACCAGATAATAATCCGGAATATTATCCCGGTTCACATCCTGATATTGACAGACCGGCACCGGCTTTCCGTTAATCACCGGCTGTTCGGGGGTGGATTCCAGTTTTGTTGCCCCCCTACCTTCATCCATATCGTCAAAATCTTCGTAGATATCGCCGGCAAGTGCCGAACGTCGGCTATCCCTACGATAAATTTGTCCCGTCAGACTGAGATGATCGTTGATAAACCATTCTCCACCCAAATTAAACTGTTGTAGTTTGTTTTCGGTACTGTCAGGCGAAGTAAAAACCGCTTCCGGATTATCTTCAAACTGATCCATTGGGATCAGGCCATTGCCCAGTAACTGGTTACCAACGAACAAGGAACTGAAGCGCATAGAAAAATCATCCTCTCGCCAATCCACACGGGCAAACCCTTGTTGAACTTGAGAAGGCGAATTGTCGCGCCAGCCTTCTTCATCAAAACCGGTATACGCTACAAATGCACCCAGGGTACCGTTGTTCCAACCTGCGGATAATTCACCTTTTTTCCGATCCCAAGAACCGCCTTGAAAACTCATATCGACCCCGCTGTCATCGAAACCATTTTTGGTCCTCAACGCCAGGGCACCGCCCAAAGTGTTCAAACCAAACAACGGATTGGAGCCCGGATATAATTCCATCCCTGATAAGGCATTCATCGGTATCAAATCCCAGTTGACGATATCGCCAAACGGCTCGTTGACGCGAATTCCGTCCAAAAACACCGAAAGTCCTTGTGGCGTCCCCAATTGCGGGGAAGCAGAAAAGCCACGAAAGGTCACATCCATTTGAAAAGGGTTACCCGCATAATCATTCACATTGACTGATTGCAGCTTGCTATTCATCAACTCGCCTATGCTGGTCGCCATGGACTCCTTGATTTCTTGACTATCCAGCGTCTGAACATGAGCAGGTATATCTTCTATGGACAGTTCCAACCCCTCGAAGGGCCCCACTTTAACCGGTTTATCCACTTCTACGATTACAGTATCCAACTCTTCAGAACTTGCTTCATCAGTTTCATCAGCAAACAGCGGACAGGAATTCATCCCAATAATCAAGGTTATGCATAAGCTCAATACAGGTTCAACGACAGCCCGCCTAAAACTGCGGAGTTGCAGCAGCCTCGTTAAGTGCTGTTGATTCATAATTCTGCGGAAAGAAGTCGGTTGGTAAAAGATTGGCCTGATTATTTAAAGCCTGCTAAAGGGCATGCGGAAACGTCAGAAGGTCGTATTCACAGTGTTAATCAGCCCTATATACAAGGGCTGTTAATAAATGAAAGCAGGTGAATTCTACGAGAAAGCCTAGACACTGGATTCGGGAATTTTTCCCTTTCTTCGAACCACTATGCCCCCAATACCACTCAATCAGATAAATTAGCCTCTCCAAAAGGCACACGAGAAAATGAATGAAATCGATATTACACATTGCAATCCTGGGCAGCATAACCTTCGGCGCAGCCTCCGCCTCAGCAGCCGGTTTTGTCCCGCTATCAGAAGACGGATTCGATGCAGGGAATAGCCAACTGTCAGCTTACACATTGTGTAATTTGACTGGCGAGTTTGGAGCAGACGAAGAAGGCTCTATACCGCCCACATTTGAACCGGACGGTGGTGCCAACAACACCTGTGCTATCCCCAAAATTCCTCAAGGCTATAAACAAATTCGCGGTATCACTCGCTCGGTTGTCTTGAAAGGCCTAAACAAACGCAACAGAATCGTTAAAACCACCATCGGAACCGTGGCTGATAAAGTCTGGCGCAATAAAGAAGAACAGTCATGCATCTATGGCGCCAAACTTCGCTTGAATAATGTCGATGCAGACAAAATCACCGCTGGTAAACAATTTTTTGAAGTCAACGATTTCCTGAGAGGCGGGTTTGAAAACCGCAGCCCCGAAATCGCTTATTGGTATACGGCTAATGCCGACGAAGTCATCTATCGCGCCGGGTTAACTTTCGACTCGCTGGTCTTCGAACCCGAGAATGAGAGCGACGCGCAACCGCCTCTGTCTGAGGCGCCCATCCATACCAACTGGGTGGATTTTTCTACCGATCTGAATTATCGCGATGACGATGGCTCCTCCTACAGAGATTCGCCCTGGATGCTGGTAAAAGCACCATGTGCTAATGATGAAAACCCTGTGACGATCAATGACGCCCTGCGCTTCAGACAAATGGGTCAGGAAGGACAGGCACTGATCGAAGTAACGGTTAAAGGCTATGCGCCCAAAAATGCAACTGCTGTAACACCTACCGAATAACGGTCAATATCCAAGTAAAACTTCAGGACATACATCATCATGGACGATGCCCCCACCCAAATTGAGGGCGTCGTAAAAGCCCCTCTCCTCGCGGGAGAGGGCTGGGGTGAGTGGAATAAATAATTTTAAGAGTATGATTTATATGCCCTCATTCTAAACTTCTCCCGGCGGGAGAAGGAACTGTTTTATCTTTTACGACAGCCTCAAATTTGCTAAGGCTGAAACCTTTCGATTCAAAGCAAAGATACTAAAACTTCCAATCCTGCAACATGGACCATGCATGATGTTATGGATTTACATCCGACTTACTCTGGTGGAGCAAACCAGATCGTAAGCCGGATGTAAAAATTGATTCCCAATCACTCAAGCCGATAAACGAATCGGATAAGTGTGGCGATTAGATGGCATTACTGTGCAGTATTAGCACCCGCTGGTGCATAACCACTGACACTGATTTCCAGATCCGGTTGACCTTCCTGACCTTTCTGACGGAAACGCAAAGCCCCTGTTAACGATGTAGGCGCAGCCGTGGTACAGGTACTTTTAACGAAAAACCACGAAGAATCGCGCTGCGAAGAACCGTCCGGGTCCATGAAATTCACATCGGTAGTGAAATCTACCCAATTATTGCTGATGGGTGCCACACTGGTAAGCGGCTGAGCTGAATCACCAGGTTGATGCACAATCGAAGTAAACGTTAACCCTGCCCGGTACAACACGTCGTCAGATTGAGTAGCACCCCGAGTCACAAAGTTATAGGCAGCGGAAACCGGCCCACGATTTCTAAACCCCGCCCGCACAAAATCATTGATTTCGTAATATTGCGTTCCAGCCAGACTTGGATTGTAATCGACATTATCCAATCTGATCTTGGCACCATAGACGCAATTAGTACCACTTCGCCAGACTCGATCGGTAACTGTTCCGATGGTTCTTGCGTTGATGACAATATTTCTGGTTACGCTGGCCACCTGCGCATAACCAGCTATTGGGGGAGCATTACTTGGCACCGCACAGGTATTGTTGAGTCCGCCATTGGGGGCAAAGGTCGGCGGAATCGATTCAGCCGAACCAAAATCACCGGTCAAGTTACAAGTCAGATAAGCAGAGGTACCGCCCGGTACAGCCACACCGGTTGCAGGTAAGGTCACGAAGCCCGTAGCTAGCACACTCGTGGAGGACATTGCCAAAGCCGTCAGCATTGAAGTTCGCAGTGTCATTTTTTTCATTATTGATTTCCTATTATTGCGGTTAATTACGTTCACCGTTTCAATACATCATTTTCAGAAACAGTTCCTAAGCTTCATCCTTGAAGTCAAGCCAACTTAAAGGCGATTTCCGGCGAAAAATATACTCAACTGACGGGTCTTATTGTCCGGCTACTGCGACTTGCTAAAGCTTACATAGCAAAACTATGCGCGTATTTTCGATCCTGATATCTGAACAAAAATTCGGCGCCATTCGGGTATATTTATTCTTGTCAGCCGCCTAAAAGCCGTGTCCCAAACAGGTCGTGACCTGCTTTCCATCCACACTGACACCATCCGGACAAATGGCGCCGTGAAAATTAGTTTGTGCATCGATCATGGCCGTTTGCATACCCTTGGCTCCGGATAAATTGGCTCCGCTTAGATCGGCACCGGATAGGTCGGCTCCTGTCAGATCAGACCCGGCCAGATTGACTTGTTGCAGGTTGCTGTGATTGAAATCCGTTTGAGTCAGATTGGCTTCGCTGATATCGGCCGCCACTAAAGAGGCCCCAGCAAACCCGCTTTGACTCAAATTGGCATAACTCAAATTGGTTTGAGTCATTTCGGCTCCCTCAAAATGATTGCCCGTCAATTCAGCACCGGTTAGCGTTGCGCCAGTCAGCTGCGCCTGTTGTAAATTACTGTCCTTGAATTTAGCGCCATAAAGATTCGCCGCTGTAAAATCGACCTGACTCAAATCTGCACCTTCAGAAATGACGGGGTTATTGCCATCTGATTGCAATTTGGAGAAATTGGCTCCCTGCAGCTGAGTGTCAGCACTAATTACCAGCGAACCAATGACGCTGGCTTCACTCAAGTTTGCACCGGTTAAATCGGCATGTCCCAATTCACCCGACAAGCGAGTTTTGCTCAGTTGGGTGTTAGGCAATTTCCGATCTTTTAAGCTGTTCGCTTCCGAAAAATCACACTGGCTTAAATCGACACCGGCCTGTGGAGATCGACACAAAGCCTCTTGCGCCGATTTGAGCGGTTCAAGAAATTGCCAATAATCAGGACTGATAGCGGGTGGCTGATTTTGATTGGCTTTTTGCAGGCTCTGGTAAAGCCCGTTTTGGTAATGGACTTGATCATAGCGGCCATAAACCGGCGATTCACCCCAATCCCCGCGAAATTGTGGGCTTGGTTTGCTGCTGGCCACGGAGGTAACTGAGATCGTAAATTCATCCTCGGCATCCGCGATCTTCGTTTCGTTGACAACGGCCTGCATGCGACGACTATTGGTATGTGCTGAGTTTGGCTGATTCGACTTGCTGTCCTGAGTCGAATGTCGGATAAAACTCAATGCATCATCAGTCCACCAGTGTCTGACACCCAACACCATCAACAAACTGCTAGCAAAGATCAATGTGCTGGATGTTCTGGATAGATTCATAAATCGTCTCTTCGAAATGGGCAGCGATGCCGATTGAATGTTTATAACCTTGTAACCTTTCAGTCCCTTGTTTAAAAGACTCTGCGTAGGCCGGATAAGCGATAGCACATCAGGCAATCGGTGGATGCACTAACGCATATCCACCCTACAAAATAAACACTTCCTTTATCAGGATTCCTGGCTGAATAGTTACCAATCTATTTTTTATCCTACAGAGCTTCCAGCCGGACGCATACATGAAAAATTCCCGAATTTCATTGAAATATAAAGGAATTTTTCCCATATCTATATTCAAAGTCAGTCACTAGAATGCCGAATTTTTCCCAATCCCCGGCTAATCGACCCAATTCCAGCTACTCAAATGACGCCCACCCCATGCGCAACTTTCTGAGATTTACTTTGCCGCATCTATGGCCAAGATTTGGCTGGCCGGTTTTACTATTAAGTTGCTCTAGCGTATGTCTGGCTACCAGCGATGAGACAGAAATAGTCGATGAGCTGGAGACGGTGCTGGTTGAAGACAGACCCATCAAAAAGCTGGGGCCACTGGATGGCTTATCCCTGCAACAAGAACAAATCCCCGGCAACCTGCAATCAATCGATAGCGCAGCCATACAAGAATCAATGGCAACCAGTCTTGGTGATTTATTAAATACCCACCTGCAATCTATCAACGTCAATGATTACCAGGGCAACCCGTTTCAAATGGATATTAGCTACCGGGGTTTTTCCGCTTCGCCGCAATTGGGTACACCACAAGGGCTGTCGGTATTTCTGGACGGTGTAAGGGTCAATGAGCCGTTTGGCGATGTCGTCAACTGGGATTTGATACCCATGAATGCCATTTCCAGCATTGATTTATTCCCCGGCTCCAACCCGCTATTCGGTTTAAACACCTTGGGTGGCGCCTTGGCGCTTCGCAGTAAAAACGGCTTTGAGGATGCAGGTGCAACTTTAAGATTCACCGGCGGCTCCTGGGATCGCAAAAAAGGCGAGTTGAATGCAGGCTGGAACAATGGCGTGATCGGTAGCTTTATCAGCTATACCGGATTCGACGAAGCAGGCTGGCGGGATAACTCGCCATCACAGGTAAACCAGGGTTTTGTGCGCCTGGATTGGCGAGGTGAACAATTCAATCTTAAATTCAGCAGTTTATTGGTGGGTAACCACTTATTGGGTAATGGCCTGATTCCGAAAAATCTTTATGAAGAAAACCCGAACGCGGTATTTACTTCACCCGATAGCACCGAGAATGAGTTACAGCAGTTCACCTTGGGTGGCGAATGGTTTTTTAACGATGAATGGAGCCTGACCGGACAAATTTACCGACGGCAAAGCGATCGACAATCTATGGCAGGGGATATTTACGAAGATTTTGAAGACATGGAAGCCAATGATTGGGACAGGCCCATGACATTGGAAGACCCAGTCAATAATCATCCGGTCTGCCGCTACCCCGATGCCAACCATGACGGCATTCCCGATTATGGCCTGGATAAAAATTCGGATGGCATGATCGACGAAGGCAGCCTGAATGTCGGCAATCTCAGTATTGAAGATAGTAATTACCTGGTACCCGCCCCACCCATGGAATATCCTTGTAACACGCTACGCTACAAACGAACCACCGGGCCGCGTAACGGTGCTGCAGGCGATAACACCGATCCTGTTTCCACCGATCCAAGGCATTCCCCTAAGGGCTATATTCCTGGCACGCCTATTGGTGTGCTCAGCAAGACAGCCATAGACCAAGTGACTGATGGCGCGTCTCTGCAATTAAACTGGAACAATAGTCGACACAAATTTCTGTTGGGCGCTTCGATTGATGACGCCAGTAGCGATTTTGAAACCCGGCAACGTTTGGCTTTGATTGATGACTCGCATTATGTCTATAGCGATCCAGCCCATATCGACCCGATCTTTACCGCCGGTCAACAGGACATACTGAACAATTCATTTGCCGGCAAATCGACAACCTCCAGCGGTTATTTCAGTGAAACCTTCTCGCCAGTCGACAACCTGCACTTGAGTGTATCCGGTCGATTCAACTATACCCGGGTTAAAAACCGCATGCGCACCCGCACTCGCACCGGCTTTGAAAGTCTTAGCGATATTCAGGATATAAATCGGTATCGGCCCAATGTCATCGTTTGCAGAGGCAACGACCCGGCATCCTGCCCGGAAAAAGCCAATTATCAGGACGATAACTGGCTTAAGGATGTTTATCTCTCTCAAGACCCTTATTACGGTTTATCCAAATACAGCGAAACCCCTACGGCTGAAACTTTCGATTATCTGGCTTTTAATCCTTCGGCTGGTTTTAGCTATTTGCCGTTTAAAAATACTGAGCACTCACTAAAAGACCTGGATGTATTCTTTAACTGGAGCCAAGGCAACCGCACACCTTCCAGCGTAGAACTGGGCTGTGCCTATGATGGTACACTGGTGCCGCAAAACCCCGCTGATCCCAATTCGATCAAGATTCCCAAAAGCCAGGCCACCATTGGCGGCTCCTGCACCTTGCCTTCAGCTTTATCGGGTGATCCTTATCTGCCACAAATTTTTGCCAATTCTTACGAATTCGGCTTGCGCGGCAAACTGTGGGACAACCTGAGCTGGAATACCGGGATTTATAGAACCGATCTGCAAGACGATATTTACCTGGTGGGCATTACGCCGGACCGCAGTTTCTTCGACAGCATCGGCGATACCCGTCGACAAGGCATAGAATTCGGGCTTTCCGGCCAGGCAGGCATTGTGGATTTTAATGTCAATTACGGTTATACCGAAGCCACCTTTCAGTCACATCTATTCATGGTCAGCCGACACAACAGCAGTGCCGCCGTCAGAAACCCCGATCAGGATTATGGCCAAGTCTTGGTCGATGATTCAGGCCGACCACAGGAAGCCTTGCAGGACATGATAGAAATCAACCCTGGCGATCGCATGCCGGGTGTACCTTTACACAATATCAACGCCAGCCTGAATGTGCATTTAACTGAAGACTGGTTGTTTGGCATCAATATGGTGGCGCATTCGTCATCGTTTGTACGCGGCAATGAAAACAACCAGCACACTCAGGGCGACTACCGTTATTACTACGGTTATCCGGCAGGCGGCAACGAGCGGGTACTGATCAGAGGTCGACAATATCAGGATGCCGGAAGTGTACCCGGCTATGCAGTGTTTAATCTGAAAACCCGCTATGAAATCATCAAGGGTTTTTCCGTGTTCGGCATGATCAACAATCTGTTTGACCGGCAATACGCCACGGCTGGACGTTTGGGCAGTAATCCGTTTTCCCCGTCCGAACGCGGTGCCATCGGTAGCAGCGGCTGGAATTACAATTCCAACGAATGGCTGGGCAGTACCTTTATTGGCCCGGGCGCTCCCCGCGCCTACTGGGCGGGTATCGAATGGCAATATTAAATTCCGGGAAAAACTCCTATTGTCCCTCCTATCGCTTTGTTTTTACCATGCTGCACCAGCACTTGATGAGGCTTGAATGTCTCAGCTTTCTGTTCGTCATACTTCTTTATCACAACAACTTAAGTGCCTAAATGTTTATACAGGTAATCCACTCATGAAAAAATCCTTGCTCAGTTTATCGCTCTCAACCGCTCTGCTTTGTCCCTTGTTCACAACCAATACACTCGAAGCCGCTCCCAGAATCGTGATGGCTTTCCTGGGTGACTGGAGCCAGGATCAACGTTACAACAAAGGCGATGTGGTCAGCTTTGACAACGCGATTTACCAAAGCCTGAAAAGCAAGAACAAGAATATTACCCCCGACTCCAGCAACACTTACTGGCGAAAAATACTGGGTGGTGGCGGTAGTGGTGGATCAGAAAGACTGCCAAGTTGCGACCTGCCGGGTATGGCGGCCAACCTGATTGGCTGCGATTTCACTGATGATTCAAAATTACGTGGTAAAGATTTGCGCGGTGCACAACTCATCAAAGCTAAGTTGAGTGGTGATTTGGGGGTGATTAATCTGGAAGGCGCCAATCTTAACGGAGCCATATTAGGCAGCAGTGATGATGGTGATCCGCCCACTGGCAAATCCTTGACACTGCAAGGAGGAACATCACAAGGCTACATGGCTAATTTGCGTGGCACCAATCTGAGCAACTCCATCACGGCCAACGGTTTTCCGATTCAGGCCGCTTTTGTCGAATTCACCAGTGCCAATCTGACCGGCATTGCCTGGATGGATGCCAATCTGGAGGGCGCCTGGATGTCGCAGGCCAAACTGACTCACGCCCAGATACTGGGTTGTAACTGCTCATCCGCCAAACTGTCTTATGCAGATTTGAGCCAAGCGGTATTATGGAACGCCAAACTGATCGGCGCTGAGCTATATGGCGCCAATTTGCCCCGCGCCCAATTGTCCGGTGCGGATGTTAGTAATGCGGATTTCAGCTATGCCAATATGGCCTTTGCGACGCTTATGCCTGACGCTGGTCCCAGTAACTTGGCAGGTGCCAATTTCACCGGCGCTGATCTCACCGGAGTCAATTTTACCGATGCTACGGGAGGTGATTCAGTGATCTACGATCAGACTACCCGTTTTGATGGCACTATCTGCCCGGACGGCAGCAAAGTCAACGGTACCAGCATCACCAGTTGCCAAGGCCATGGCTTTGCTGCACCGCAATAGTTGAAGAGGATATTCAGCCCATGCCAACATTTCGTCCCTTCCCTAAAAGGGACGAACTTTTACATCTGTTTTAGCAACCTCTAATAATTCGTCATTCCCGCGTATGTGGAAATCCAGTACATTGATACTACGGGGCTCCCACGTTAGCGAGCGCAAGGACCGTGAATTATTATGGGTTCCCCTTAGTTAAAACTGAGTTGTTCGCAATACATCTCCACTTTGACTTGTGACAGTTGATCTGAACCCGCTGGCACCGGGGTGACGCTGATGATGCCAACGTTAAGCAGTTTCAAGGTGAATAGGGTTTCCTTGAGATCCTGGGCCAAATATTCAAGCGTTACCGATTTTTCGTCCTTATCACTATTGACGCCATCAATCACGAAACTTTGATGCCAGGCGTAAAAAGGTTCGGCAAAAACTTCAGGAAGGGTGATGACCAGGTTGGAGATATCCAGATGCGCACGTTTTATGGGATCTCTGGATTCTCCGAGGTCATGTCCATTGAAAACTTGTTTGACGGAGATGGCGTCGATCTTACTAACTCGCCTGCAGGCAGTCAGCATCGAATCCAAGGCGAAAATTCGCAGCCAGCCATCGCTTTCTATTGGAAACGGGAGGTATGGACGGCTTGCCGGTCGGTTTGCCCCGCAGCGTAGTTTCGGGCGAAAGTTTGAGGGTCAGAAACACCAATTCCCTGGATCGGGCATCCAGCGCCGGCAGGCCGAAGATTGATGAAAACGAAGCTTCGTAACAGCGAGAACAACTCAAGCATTAGCGATTGGAAACGCCATAACCTGTGTGATGGATTCGCAGCCCGTCGCTATCATTAGCAACCGATCCAGGCCAATCGCTACACCGCTACAGTCAGGCAAACCGGCTTGTAAAGCCTTTAGAAATCGTTCATCCATGTTCACATCAACTAACCCTTGCGTCTGACGTTGGGTTATTTCCTTTGCAAAGCGGCGCGCTTGCTCATCGGCATCTTTGAGTTCGAAAAAACCGTTCCCCAATTCCAACCCGTTGATGAACACTTCAAAACGTTCGGACACCCGCTCATCTTCAGGGTGAATCCGCGCCAGCGAGGATTGTATGGCCGGATAGCCATGAACCAAACAAATCGTATTGTGCGGCAACCTTGTCTGTACATGATGGCTGAACAAAAAATCCAGCCACAATGCATGATCGTCACCACACAACCCCTCGGCTTCCGGCGAATGTAAACGGATGGCTGCTTGCTGATAGGTTTGGCGATCAAATACCAGGGGGTCCAAATCAATCAATTGCTTGACAATATCTTGATAGCTGATTTGTTTAATCGACAAACCAGGCAGGAATGGCGTCAATAATGCCTTGAACAGCTCAGCCACTTCATCCATCAGGGCTTGCAAACCAAATCCCACCCGATACCATTCCAGAATAGTGAATTCGGGGTTATGAAAACGCCCTGCTTCGCCGTTTCGGAAGGCTTTGCAGATTTGGTAGATGCTGCCACTCCCGGCAGCCAGCAAGCGCTTCATGGCAAACTCAGGTGAAGTCTGCAAGTAGAAGGTCGGATTATTAGGTGGACAATGATATTGGCTGGCAAAAAAGTCCAACTGCGGATCGGTGCCGGTTGTGTGACACAACAACGGGGTTTCCACTTCCCAAACCGAGCGTTGCGCAAAAAAACGGCGAATTTCAGACAATAACTGCGCCCTGAGTCGCAGCGTCTGAAATCCGGCCGTCGGCCGCCAATCGGCAGACACTATTCTTTGACGCGGGAAACGTATTCGCCGGTGCGGGTATCGACGCGGATCATTTCGCCGATTTGGATGAATAACGGTACTCTGACTACGGCGCCAGATTCCAGGGTTGCCGGTTTACCGCCGCCGCCGGAGGTATCGCCTTTCAAGCCGGGGTCGGTTTCAGTGATGGTCAGTTCGACAAAATTGGGTGGAGTGACAGACAAGGGCGAATCATTCCACAAGGTCAGAACGCACATATCCTGCTCTTTCAGCCATTTAATGCTGTCAGCCACTGCGTTTTTATCCGCTTGATATTGTTCAAAAGTATCCGGCACCATGAAATGCCAGAATTCACCATCGTTATATAGATATTGCATGTCTCTATCTACAACATCTGCCCCTTCTACGGTTTCCCCGGATTTAAAGGTGCGCTCGATCACGCGACCGGTTTTCAGGTTACGGATTTTGACTCGATTAAAAGCCTGACCTTTACCGGGTTTGACAAACTCGTTCTCGATGATGGAACAAGGGTCGTTGTCCAGCATGATTTTCAATCCGCCTTTAAACTCGTTGGTGCTAAAAATTGCCATTTTTTCCTCGTGAAACAAACAATAAGTCGGACGATTATAATGTATAAGGATTTTATTCGGAAACCGGAGCAACATTGAACATCGCCCCTCCCCTCTGGCAAAGCCAGCTTGCCGAGGCTTTTTCCAGCGTGGATGCCTTATGCGAGCATTTGCAGCTGGATCCCACCAGCCTGCCTTTATTAACCAATTTTAAAGATTTTCCATTACGCATTCCACGCGGCTTTGTCGATTGTATGGAGAAAGGCAACCCGGCTGATCCTTTGTTACGTCAAGTCCTGCCTGTGCAGGATGAATTAATACATTACCCAGGCTATAGCCTGGACCCGGTGGGCGATTTGGCGGCCATCGCAGAAACCGGCGTCATTCACAAATATCAGGGCCGGGTGCTATTGATCGTAACAGGCGGCTGCGCCATCCATTGTCGCTATTGTTTTCGCCGCCATTTCCCTTACAGTGATTTTCAATTATCCGGTCAAAAATTACAGCAAGCCTTGAACTATATTGCCGCAAACCCACAGATTAAAGAAGTCATCCTCAGTGGCGGCGACCCTTTATTACTTAGCGATAACAAGCTGGCTGGATTATTACAAGCGTTATCCAAAATCAGCCATGTGCAGCGCATCAGGATTCACAGCCGTATTCCGGTCGTATTACCAGCACGTGTAACTGATAACTTATTGAATGGTTTTAACAGTTTGCCCCAATCCATCATTCTGGTTTTACATGCCAACCACCCCAATGAACTCAGCGAAGAAGTTGCTCAGGCCTGTCAACGCTTAAAACAACACTCAGTCACCCTGCTGAATCAAAGTGTGCTGCTGAAAGGCGTTAACGATGACGACAACATCCTGCTTCAATTAAGCGAGAAACTCTTCGCGCTGGGCGTTCTGCCCTATTATTTGCATCTACTGGATCGTACAGTCGGTGTGGGACATTTTGAAACCTCGGAGGCTCAGGCCCAACAGCTCATGACGGCTTTGCAACAAAAGCTACCCGGCTATCTGGTACCGCATCTGGTCAAAGAACAAGCAGGAGCGGCGCATAAAATTCGTATTGCTTGATCAAGGACTCCATCATGACTATGACCTGCTGATCTCTAAAAAATGCTGATCTTTTGCATCTATCAAAATTAGAGCTGAAACTTAAATCCGAGCCATCAACTCAACGCTTCATACTTGCTATATAAAAAGTTTATTAGGCAATTTGACCTGGATGGCATTTTTTCATCCAACAAGCCTAGGCTTGACCAAAAAAGTATCAAGGCACAGATAGCTTTCCCAAGGTATAGGTTTATAATCATTTTTTGGCGAAAGCTTATTTCTATTGACTTTAAAACCGGCCATGCATCTTTATCTTGATTTCAATGCTTCATACCTTGCTGCTTTCGTCATAGGCTTGTTCAGCAGCCTTCATTGCATCGGTATGTGTGGCTCCATTATTGGCACATTGACCTACAGCCTGAGTCAGGAAATTCGCAATAATAAACGCATTCTTTTTAGCATTGTACTCAGTTATAACTTGGGCAGAATCGCCAGCTATGCACTCGCTGGTGCAGCAGTAGGAACGTTACAAATTTTTCTCAGCTTACCTTTTACTCAAGGCCAGGCTCACCGCATATTGCAATTGGTTTCTGCACTGATTCTGACCGGAGCCGGGCTTTACATTGGCGGTTGGTTCCCGCGATTTGCCTATATCGAGAAGATGGGCTCTAGATTCTGGAAAATCATAGAGCCATTTGGCCGACGTTTGATTCCCGTCAAAAATCGCACTCAGGCTTTATTATTCGGGATGGTTTGGGGCTGGCTGCCTTGCGGCTTGATATACACCGCATTGGCTCTGGCCGCCACTACAGGAAATGTCTTGCACAGTTCAATGACCATGTTGTCTTTTGGCTTGGGTACTTTACCTGCTGTGGTAGGAGTAGGTATAATGACCTCATTGCTGGCCAAATTATCCAAGATTCAGCACTTCAAGCGCGCAGTCGGAATCCTGTTGATTATTTTTGCTTTGCTGGCAGCCTTCCCATGGCTTAATCCTATGCGCATTGAACATATCATGACGTTTTGAGAGGTTTTACAATGGATCACTTCAGTTCTATTATTGGTCAATCTCCAGCACTGGAAGCGTTGATTCGCAGCGCTCGCATGGTAGCTGCAACCGACGTGACGGTCTTAATCAAAGGAGAAACCGGCACTGGAAAAGAAGTTCTTGCCAACGCTATTCAAAAAGACAGTACTCGAGCTAACAAACCTTTTGTCACCCTTAATTGCGCAGCCTTACCTGAAGGCTTGGTGGAATCAGAAATTTTTGGCCACAAAAAAGGTGCATTTACTGGTGCATTTTCTGACAAGCAAGGGCTTTTTCAGGCTGCCGATGGCGGCACACTGTTCCTTGACGAAATCAATTCATTGCCACTAGGCATTCAGTCAAAACTGTTGCGTTTTCTGGAATCAGGAGAATGCATGCCTGTGGGCGGCACCAAACCCTACCATGTCAATGTCCGGGTCATTGCCGCAACCAACTCCGACCTACTTCAATTAATATCGACCGGCGAATTCCGTCGTGACTTGTATTTCCGCCTGAACGTTGTACCACTGGAGTTGCCTGCACTTCATGAGCGTCGTGATGATATTGAATTATTGGCCAACCACTTTTTTACACACTTTGCAGAAGCACACTCACTGCAAACCCCAACGTTTAGCAAACCTGCCCTAAAATCACTACGTGCTTATAGATGGCCAGGTAATGTCAGGGAACTGCGTAATCTGTGTGAACGACTGAGCATACTGCTGGCCGGTCGAGTCATAGAACCCGAAAATCTTCCTCACGAATTCAATGTCACCATCGACAACACGCCTAGCCTGATTAACTTCAAGCTACCTGAAACCGGCATGAAGTTGGATGATTTTGAAGCCAACATGATTTATCAAGCCCTGGATCGTACCAACGGCAACCGCAGCAAATCAGCCCGATTGCTAGGTATCTCAAGAGACACTCTGCTGTATCGCATACAAAAGCACGGATTAGCCATACATTAACTGGCAAATGGCACTGAGTAGAGCTGAATAAATCACCGCTTTCTCACCCATTGCACCGTGCAGTTATCGCTTTTGCCCTGTGCTCTTAAAATCGCCATTTGAGCCATTTTTTTTAACTCAGTCTTACCGCTTTCCAATTGAGATAGTTGTAACAACTCTTGTTCCTTAATGGATTCCCAAAAACCGTCACTACAAAGGATGCATGTTTCACCCGACTGCATAGGCGGAAACAAATTAATCTCGATCTTTGGCTTCGCCAAGGCATTGATACTGCGCATTAAACGATTCTGCTCAGGATGTATACCCATTTCCCATTCGCTGATTTTGCCTTCATCCAGCAGTTGCTGAATACTCGAATGATCGCGGGTGCGCCACAACACTTGCTTAGGGCTCAAACGATAAACTCTTGAATCGCCGCAATGCGCAGTCAAAGCTATATGTTCATCCAGATATAGAATGGCACAAGTCGTGTGTGCGTCTTCTGCTTCCAAGTCGTCTACAAACAACTCCCGCATCTTGTTCACTGCTGCAGCCACCCATGCATAGACCGCTTTTTCAGGCTGTTGCTTGATATAAGGTTGAAATTTTTCCGCGGCGGCAATTAAGCCTCGACAAAAAAACTGCGAGGCTTTCTCGCCCGCCTGATGCCCGCCCAAGCCATCGGCCACGACAAACACGGCATAATCCGCGCAAACTCGGTGAGCCATACAATCCTGATTGATCTCACGATCTCCAACTGCGGAAAGCTGATAAAACTCAAGTTTGTTCTGCATAGCAATTCAAGCGTGCAAACGAGCCTTTCTCATTAGAGTTTTCATATCCCGAACCGCTTGATCCAACCCTGCAAAGACTGCCTGAGCAATAATGGCATGCCCAATATTCAGTTCGACTATGCAAGGGATACGGCAAATGGCCTCGACATTATGGATATTCAAGCCATGCCCGGCATTTACCTGCAGCCCAGCTTTATGAGCATAATCCGCCGCCAACTGAATTCGTTGCAATTGTTGTAAACGCTCTTGCATGGTACGTGCTTCTGCATAGCGACCAGTATGTAATTCCACCACAGGCGCCCCGGCTTTTATAGCAGCATCAATTTGCTCGAATTCCGGATCGATAAACAAAGACACCTCAGTACCAACACCAGACAAAGCCTGACATGCATCTCGCATCTTTGCTGGCTCTGCCAATACATCGAGTCCACCTTCTGTAGTCAATTCTTCCCGGCGTTCCGGCACCAGACAACAAGCTTCGGGTTTGACATCCAAGGCAATGGTAATCATTGCATCGGTTACAGCCATTTCAAGATTTAATTTGGTATGCAGATGCGCTTTTAAGGCATAAATATCATGATCCTGTATATGTCGACGATCTTCCCTTAAATGCGCAGTAATACTATCAGCACCGGCTTGTTCCGCTACCAAAGCCGCTTGCAAAGGTTCAGGGAAACGCGTCCCGCGCGCCTGCCGCAAGGTGGCAACATGATCAATATTAACGCCCAGTAAAATAGTTTGTTTTTCCATGCCTGGTTTATACGAATAAATGAATAACTTCGGTTACAAATATTTAATGATATTTGCCAATACTTCTCGACTTTTCAAAGGCTTGCCTTGCAAATGCTCATCCAGCATTTTACGTAGCAATGATTTGGCTCCGGCTAGCACCTCGCCAGATAAAGGCGATTTTGTCGCCAATGCCAACAAGGTTTCACCGCTCACATCGCCACGATCATCTGCAATCATGCCGACTCCGGGTATAAATAGATAGCGCTGATCACCTTGAACCGGTTGACGCTGATCTTGCTCAACATCGAGCTCTACTGCGTACCCAGCCTCTTCCAGTAAATCCAGCTCAAAATAGCGCAAAGTCTGTTCAATGCTGTCACCTTTAAGCAAGGCTTGCAGGCAATCTTGATAATAAACAAACAGCTGCGGATGTGGATCGTATTTATGCAAAAACTTTTGCAGCAATTCGTTGATATAAAAACCGCAATACAAGCCTAAATTTTGCAGGGGATAGTGGTTTGCGTATTCAACTTGGCTCAGCACTTTTAGCTCGTGCTTATCAAGATAAGACAATCTTAATTGGGAAAAAGGCAATAACAAACCGGCTGTTTTGGAATGCGCTTTACGCACACCTTTGGCCAAAACCGAAACAACCCCATAATCCCGGGTAAACACTTCCAGCAGGATACTGGTTTCGCGATAAGGTCGATGTTGCAGAATAAAAGCGGGTTGCAAATAGACTGTCGATGCATCCATGCCTTATTCGGTGTCGAGAAATCCCAAACTATGCAGGGCTCGCTCGCTATCCGACCAGCCTTTTTTCACTTTTACCCATAATTGCAGGTAGACTTTTTGTCCGGTCAGCTTTTCGATATCGATACGAGCCTCGGTGCCAATCTTTTTCAACATTTCACCTTGCTTGCCTATCACGATACTTTTCTGACTGCTGCGTTCAACCCAAATATTGGCGTAAATCTTGTTTAATTCAGGATGTTCTTCATAGCGTTCAATTTCAACGGTTAAGGCATAAGGCAATTCATCCCCCAACCGCCGAGTCAATTTTTCCCGAACAATTTCAGCTGCAAAAAAGCGTTCTGGTCTGTCAGTAATCTGATCTTCAGGGTAAATCAACTCGGCTTGCGGTAACAACGCCATAATCTGCTGTTCCAACACATCCAGATTGGTGTTTTTTAACGCCGAGACCGGTACGATATGTTCGAAAGGATACTTTTGTTTGGCCTCCGCAAAAAAAGCCAAAACAGCCTGCTTGTCTTGAATTTTGTCGACTTTATTCACCACCAAAATCACCGGCAATCCGGCATTTTCCAATTTTTTGAAAATCCGCTCGTCGTATTCGTGCCAATATAAACCATCCAGGAGCCAGACCACGACATCCACCCCCAATAAGGTGCTATCGGCCGTTTTATTCAGATAGCGATTTAATACTTTTTTCTCATCGCTATGCATGCCAGGCGTATCCATAAAGATCGCCTGACCTGCCGAAGTGGTTTTAATACCCAGAATCCGATGCCGAGTCGTCTGCGGCTTTCGGGAGGTGATACTCAGTTTTTGCCCAAGCAAATGATTCATCAAAGTCGATTTGCCGACATTCGGCCTACCGATTAAAGCCACATATCCGCAATTCATCAGTCTCTGTCTTCTAAAAGTATCAACATGCTTTCGGC
>SXGU01435708.1_pt1 | contig 21878 bp, 22 predicted proteins | sample 3174531 | NCBI WGS metagenome assembly SXGU01 (sample SAMN11356863, study PRJNA531348) | freshwater metagenome | isolation source: freshwater sample F1-140 | place: China: Fuxian Lake, Yuxi | collected 2017-12-25 | reverse complement strand
AGGCGCAGGCAGCAGCGGCGAGGGGTGAGGCCGAGAGGGTCGCTGCGGAAGAGGCGCGTCGTGAGGCCGATAAGCTCGCTGCGGAAGAGGCGCGTCGTGAGGCCGAGAGGGTCGCTGCGGACGAGGCGCGTCGTGAGGCCGCGAAGCTCGAAGCAGCCGATCTCGCTCGGCGCCAGGCCGTGGAGATCGCTGCCGAGGCGCAGGCTCGCGCCGAGGAGATCGCCGCCGAGGCGCAGGCTCGCGCCGAGGAGATCGCTGCCGAGGCGCAGGCTCGCGCCGAGGAGATCGCTCGTGCCGAGGCCGAGGCAAGGGCCGAGGCCGAGAGGGTCGCCGCCGAGGAGGCGTGTCGTGAGGCCGAGAGGGTCGCCGCCGAGGAGGCGCGTCGTGAGGCCGAGAGGGTCGCCGCCGAGGCTCAGGCCGAGGTGGAGGCCCTCCGCGAGGTCGAGACGCTGGCGGCGGGGGACGAGACCGTGCACAACACAGCTGAGGCGCCGCGCCTGACGTCGAGCGATGCCGCCGCCCCGGTAACGGCGTCGCCCGGCGTCGCGGGCTCGGCTGTCAGCGCTGAGGCCCTGGCGCCCGACACCCGACACCCGAGTTTGACACCCGACCCCGACGCTCGAGTCCTGAGCGCCGGCACCCGAGAGCCGAGGCCCGAGGCCGAGTTCGACGACCTCGACGACGACGACCGCCCAGGGATCGCCCGCTGGGAGGGCGCCGTGGGCATCACCGGCGATCCCAGCCGCATGCACGAGAAGGGTCCTGGCAAGTGGACGCTACAAGGCCGATCCATGGAGGAGCTCGCCGACCAGCTCCCCCCGGGAGAGTCTCGCGCGCTCGACCTCAGCGAGCGCCCCGCGAGCCGCACCCCCTGGTGGCTGGTCGCCGGCGGGGCGGTGCTCGCTGCGGTGGGGGTCTGGTTCGCGTTTACCTAGTCTGTCGCGACAAGGCGACAGAGGTCATCCGCCCCAATTCGAGACACTCGGTCCAGTCATCCACCAAAAAATAGGACACCTGGACCACTTCCGCCGCCCGACTCAGGCTGGGACTCGTCGAAAATGACGGTTTACCCGTGGCGGGTGCGGCCGACCTCGCGCTCGAGTCCTATTTTTTCCCCGATGACCCGGTCGAGTGTCCGATTCTGGGGGGGATGACCCCGCCGGTCACCCCGGCGCCGCCCGCGGACCGCCCTCAGCGCCGCCCGCGGTAGGGCTCCCACCCCGGCCAACGAACCAGATCCCCCGCCGTGAGTGGCCACCATCGCGGATCGCCCACCACGCGAACCGTCGCCGAGAGAAGCGGATCATTCATCGGTCGGCCGCGGCTCGGGGTGCCGTCGCAGAGCCGGTAGACGCTCGACCTCGAGACATCGAGCACCTTGGCGAGGCCGAGACCCCCGAGCTTCCCCGGCTCCAACAAGCCGTGCGCCGCCGCCGTGCGCGCCATGAGCGCCCGCACCTCGGGCGCGAGTTTCGCGCCCACGACCGTCCGCGTCACCGCGCTCACCGCGTCGCGCACCGCGAAGAAGTCGAAGCCCTCGTGGCGGACCTCGGGCAACGAGGTGCCCGACACGCTCACCGAGGGATCAGCCGACACGTAGGCATGAAACCAGCCCGGTCGCGCATGCCGGAGCCTCCCGGAGTCGGGGCCGAGCCCCACGAAGTCACGATGCGACGACAGGGGCCAGGCCAGCGGGTCGCTCGCGATGCGCTTGCGACAAGGATTGAGGTGCACGTAGCGGACCACGCGGTCGATCTTGTCGTCCGTGACGGGCTCAGGGGCGGGCGCCCGCTCCCAGGCGAGCGCGGCGCCCTGGCCGCAGCGAAGCGCCAGCCGCGACCGTGCAAACCCGCTCATCACGCGTCGAAGGCGCACCAGTCCCTCGTCGTGGGGCAAGAGGAGGTGCACGTGGTCGGGCATCACGCAGTAGGCCACGAGCTCGGAAAAGGCCCGGCGCAGCATCTCGTCGAGGCGCACCCCCTCCGACCAGGTACGAAACAGCAAGGTGCCGTGCCTGGCTCGCGCAACGTAGTGGAACATGCCGGACGGCGGGGCAAGTCCCATGCCAACGGTGCTAGGCCGATTATTTCGCTGTCGAACGACGGACGTCCGTCACCGTGGGCGACGACCGTCACCCGAGATAGCGCCGCTCCCTCCCGGGAACGCCATGCCGCTCGTCGCCCCCAGCATCCTCAGCGCCGACTTCGCCAAGCTCGGGGCCGAGCTAGAGAGCGTCGCGACCGCAGACTGGATCCACGTCGACGTGATGGACGGGCGCTTCGTCCCCAACATCACCATCGGCCCCCTGATCTGCGAGGCCGCACGCCGGTCCACGCGCCTGCCGCTCGACGTGCACCTGATGATCGTCGAGCCCGAGAAGTACGTGGAGGACTTCCGCAAGGCCGGCGCCGACTGGATCAGCGTGCACGCCGAGACCTGCGCCCATCTCGACCGGAACCTCCAGCAGATCCGGGCGCTCGGCGCCAAGGCCGGGGTCGCGCTCAACCCGCACACGCCCGAGAACACCATCGACTACGTGCTCGAGGTCACCGACCTCGTGCTCTGCATGACGGTCAACCCGGGCTTCGGCGGGCAGTCGCTCATCGACCGCGTCTTCCCCAAGGTGGAGCGCATTCGCGAGCGCATCGAGCGGCTCGGTCTTCCCACCCTGATCGAGGTCGATGGCGGTGTGAAGCCCAGCAATGCCCGTCGTTTCATCGACGCAGGCGCCCACGTGCTCGTGGCCGGTTCCGCCGTCTTTGGCGCGACTGACCGCGCCGCCGCGATCACGGCCATTCGCGGGGCCTAGGCCAAACGACCGCCCCGGGCGTATGGTGTGGAAATGCCCACCCGCCGCGCCTTCCTGGGGACCCTCGCCGCCGCCGCCTGTGCCCCCGAGGGGCGCGGGGTCGACACGGCCGCCGGGACCGCCGACGATCCCGAGACCCTCCCGCCCATCACGCCCAACGACGAGTTCTACACCGTCGCGATCTCCACTTGGCAACCCGACGAGGCCTGGTTGTCCGCGTGGAAGCTACGGCTCACCACCCCCGAGGGCGTGGACGCTCTTGTGTCGCTCGACGAGCTGCGGGCGATGCCCACGAATGACGTGGAGCGCACCATCTCGTGCATCGGGTCAACCACCGGGCGCTTCACGGGCAACGCGATCTGGACGGTCCTCGCCTTCCGCGACTTGCTCGACGCCCTCGGGATCGTCACCAGCGCCGCGTATATTCGCTTCACGTCGGGTGATGGCTACGCGACGACGCTCCCGCGTGACGACATCGAGTCGGGTCTTGGCCTCGCGCTCTCCATGAACGGGGAGGATCTCCCCGCGGGTCATGGCGCCCCGGTGCGCGCGCTCGTCCCTGGGCGCTACGGGATGAAGAACCCCAAGTGGATCGAGCGCATCGACCTCGTCGAGGAGTGGGAGGCGGGCACCTGGGAGGCCCGCGGCTGGTCGGACACGGCGGAGTACCAGGTGGCGTCCTGGTTCATCAAGCCCGACGCCTACGCCGCCGTGGCCCCGGAAGGTGGCTACATCCACGGCATCGCCTTTGCCGGTGAGGCGGGCATCAACAAGGTGGAGCTGTCGGACGACCAGGGGAAGACCTGGTTCGAAGCGGAGATCGTCTACCCGGGAGGCCCAGGGGTGTGGACAATCTGGCGCGCGGTGTGGGTGCCGCCGAAGGCCGGCGAGTACACGCTGGTGGTGCGGGCCACCGCGAGCGACGGTCGCGTGCAGGCCTACACCGAGGTGTACGACGCCGACCTCGACGGCTACGAGGGTTTCGACCAGCGCACCTTCGTCGCCACTTAGATGCCCGAGCCCTTCAAGAACCTCGTCAACGCCGAGGCGATCCGCCGCATCGGCGCCGCCGTGGCAGCGGTTGCACCCTTCGATGCGCGCGGCTTCCAGGTTCGCGCCACCGCCGGTCTCGACGCGCTCGAACTCAAGGCCCGCGTGCGCCACGTGGCCGAGGCGCTTCGCGCTTTCCTCCCCGAGAGTTGGCCCGAGGCCGCCCGCATTCTCGTGGCCTCGCTGCCCGCACGGCCCGAGGGGGGTCTCTTCCTCTGGCCCCTCGCGCAGGTCGTCGAGACCTACGGCCTCGAAAACCCCGACATCTCGCTCGAGGCCCTCCGCGCGATCACCCCCCACGCCTCCGCCGAGTTCGCCGTTCGCCCCTTCATCGCGCAGCACCCGGAGCGAGCCTGGGCGGCCCTCGACGCCTGGAGTCGCGACCCGAGCGAGCACGTCCGCCGCCTGGCCTCAGAGGGCACGCGACCCCGATTGCCGTGGGGAGCGCGTCTGGACGCGAGCGTGCGCGATCCCTCGCACGGCCTCGCTATCATCGAGCGCCTCGTCGACGACCCCAGCGAGTACGTGCGTCGCTCCGTGGCCAACCACCTTGGCGACGTGGCCAAGGACCACCCCGATCTCGCCGTTGCCGTCGCGCGGCGCTGGCTCCCGGGTCGCCGCCGGCTGGTGGAGCACGCCCTGCGCGACTTGCTCAAGAAGGGTCACCCCGGGGCCCTCGATCTGCTGGGCCACGCCGGCGAGATCACGGTATCGACGCTGGCCGTACATCCCTCCGCGGCGCGACCCGGCGAGGCCGTCACCGTGTCGGCGACCATCACGGGCACGGGCACGGCGCGCGTAGACGTGGTGTGGTCGTGGCCGGGGACGAGAGGCTGGTCAAGCAAGACCTTCCGAGGGGGCGTTCGCGAGCTATCCGAGGGAGAACGCTGGTTGTTCCGGCAGCGCCTGTCCTTGCGCCCGGTGACGACACGCCCCTTGCGGCCCGGGGAGCAGCGTGTCTCGTTGCGGGTGAACGGGGTGGACCATGGTCCCGCCACCTTCCTGCTCCTTGACGCCGAACCCCCGCGGGAGTAGTTCGGGGCCGCTCGGGGCGTAGCGCAGTCTGGCTAGCGCGCTTGGTTCGGGACCAAGAGGTCGTGGGTTCAAATCCCGCCGCCCCGACCATTGATGGAACGCCCGCTTTTCCGATGTGGAGAGGCGGGCGTTCTCGCATCTGTTGCCCGTGAAACGACGTTTCGCGAGTTCGAATTCGGGCACGGTCGTGCCGCTCAGGCCTCCGCCCAGTTCTCAACCTTCAACCCCGCGACTCTGCCAAACTCGCGGCTGTTGTTGGTAACGAGCGTTCGGCCTAGCGTCATCGCGTGCGCCGCGATGAGCAGGTCCAGGCTGCCGATGGGAGTGCCCCGCCGTTCGAGATCCGCGCGCACGGGTCCGTAGGCGGCGGCGGCCGCGTCGTCGAAGGCATCGACGCCCACGGGGGCGAGAAACGCCGCAAGGGCCAAGGAGTTCTGCTCGGGCCGGGCGCTCTTGGCGACCCCGTACTGCAGCTCCGCGACCGTGATGGACGAGACCCGCACGGCCGTGATGTCGAGTGCGCGCAGGCGCGCCAGCACTCGCTCCGGCTGTCTCTTGATCAGGTAGATACAGATGTTGGTGTCGAGCATCCACATCAGAAGGTCTCTCGCTCGTCGGCGGGGGGCTGCACGCGCTCGGTCATGAAGTCATCGCTGAACTGCCCGAGCGCCGCCTCGAATCCCGTCCAAGGGTCGGCGGTGGGGATCAGCAACACCGCGGAGCCCACGCGGCGAACGAACACCTCGCGACCGGGGAGCGCGAACTCCTTCGGCAGGCGTACGGCCTGACTCTGCCCGTTCCGAAAGAGCTTGGCGCTGGTCATCGAGGCTCCGCGTATATACGAGATAGTATATACCTCACCAGCCTCCGTCAAGCCCCACAGCGTCGGGACCCACCGCGGGCGACAACGGGGCCGCGACCCCTCTCCGCCGCGCGGTAACCGCGGCCTCCACCGCCCGACTCACATACTTCAACGCCAAGTTGTACTCGGTCGAGCACACCCCTGGTTCGAGCGCGGCAGTTCTATAGGCGTTCGCCCATCCCGACCATCCTTGATGGCGCGGCTCTCCACTCGGAGGTCCCGCGCCATCCTCGTTTTTGCTCCTTCGAACGAGACCCTACGCGGGCTTGGTGGCGACGATCGCGAGGCCCACGGACGAGCGCTGTCGTCCGCCGTGCGAGCGCGCCATGGCGATGGCCGCCGCGGGGCCGCTCGCGTTCCCCGCGTTGTGCTTGACGAGCCTCTGCGCGAGGCCTGCCCAGTAGGCCTCCAACCCCGCCGATGCCCAGCCGGTGAGCGGCGTGACCGCCACGCTCGCGAACCCGGCTCGCGCCAGCGCCTCGCACACCTGCGCCTCCGTCGGTAACCACGTGTGCCCGTAGGCGTACGCGCCCACAGGGAGCACCCGCCTACCCACGAGCCAGTGCAGCGGATCGTACGTGATCGGGAAGTTCGCGTTCGGGCAGGTGAGCACGAGCGTGCCTCCCGGCCGGAGCACCCGTGCCACCTCGGCCAGCACCGCGCTCAAGTCGGCAACGTGCTCGATCGCCTCCAGGCAGAGCACCACGTCGAAGCTATGCTTCTCCCAGGGTAGCGAGGCGGCGTCGGCGACGTGGTACTCGCCCCGCGCCCTGCCCGGCGCCGCCTTCTGGGCGCGCGCGATGTCCCCCGCGTGCACGTCGCAGCCCGCGAGCACCGATGCCTGCACTCGAAGCGCGGCGTGCATGTCCGCTTCTCCGCACCCAACGTCGAGAACGCGGGGGAGCCCGCCCCCCGGGCCGGTCGTGGCCAGCGCGCGCACCGTCGCCAGCACGAACTGCGCGCGAGCCCGGTAGGTCGGCAGGAGCAGCTTCAGGTTCACGACGGCCTGCCCCTGGGACTATTACACTCGTCCCATGCGGGTGGTGTTTCTCGGCATCGGCGCAGAGCAGATCGGGGTGGAACTCCTCTCGGCGGTGCTGCGGCGCGCGGGGCACGATGTGCGCCTGGTTTTCAACCCGTCCCTGTTCGACGACCGCTTCCAGCTCCGGATACCGGTGCTCGCTCGACGCTTCGACCGCGAGGCGGCGCTGGTTCAACGGGCGATCGCGCTTCGCCCCGACGTGGTGGCGATGTCTGTCTTGTCGAGCACCTACCAGTCCGGGCTCGCGATGGCGCGCGCGATCCGCGAGTCGACAGGCGCCAAGGTGATCTTTGGCGGTGTCCACCCCTCGGCGGTGCCCGAGGTGGTGATCCGCGAGGGCGCGGTCGACGCGGTGTGCGTGGGCGAGGGCGACGAGGCCTTCCCGGGGATGCTCGACGCCTGGGCCCGGGGCGACGAGGACACGCCGGTGCCGAACATGTGGTTCAAGCGCGCCGACGGGCAGGTTGTCCGTGGCCCGCAGACCGGCTTCATCCAGGACCTCGACGCGCTCCCCTTCCCCGACAAGGCGCTCTACGCCGACGAATTCGACGTCGGCGATCCCTACATGACGATCACCGGCCGGGGCTGCCCCTACCGGTGCACCTTCTGTTTCAACAACTTCTGGGCGAAGCTCCCCCAGCGCTCCGGAGTGAAGGGCGGTCGCTACGTCCGGCAGCGCTCGGTCGACCACGTGATCGGGGAACTGAAGGCCGCAAAACAGCAGTTCCGGCTTCGCTTCGTCGACTTCGAAGACGACATCTTCACCGTCGACAAGCCCTGGCTCAAGGCCTTCCTCGACGCCTACCGCGCCGAGATCCGCGTGCCGTGGATGTGCCTCTCGCACCCCAAGTACGTGGACGAGGACATCGTTCGCTGGATGAAAGAGGCTGGCTGCACCTGGGTGCAGATCGGCATTCAAAGCCTCGACGAGCAGTACAAGCACGCGGCGATGCGTCGCTACGAGTCGGTGGGCGACGTGGCCTGGGCGCTCGACGCCTTCCGCGCGGCCGGGATCGGCGTTCGTGGCGACCACATCTTCGGTGGCCCGGGCGAGCCGCCGGATGCGCAGGAAGTCGCCCGGAAGTTCTACGTTGCTCATCCCCCCCGGCGCATCAGCACCTACTGGATGACCTGGCTCCCCGGGGTGGAGATGACCCAACGCGCCGTCGAGCAAGGGGTGCTCTCCGCAGAGGACTCCGCCCGCCTCGACCACGGCCTGTCGCCCACCTTCCACGACAACGGCGCGGTGCGCGACCCCGAGGAACTGCGACGTTTCACCAACTACGAGGCTCTCTTTCGAATCTTGCCGGGACTGCCTCCCGCGCTACGCGAGCGCGCTCGCGCCGAGTGGTTCAACGGGATCCCGGTGCCGGCGCTCAAGACGCTGGCCATGGCCGGCGACATCGTGCTCGGCTTCGCCAACCGCCACCCGAGCCACCGACAGTACGCGCAGCACTACGCGCGGCAGATCGTGCGGCACGTCATGGTGTAGACGACACGATATCGTACCCCCGTGCCCTCCCCGACGGTCGTTCACCTACGCGCCGGTGTGGTCGACCTGAACCGTCGCGAGATCGTGCGTGACGGCGCGGTGGTGTCGCTGTCTGAGCGCGAGGCCGCCCTCTTCGCCTGGCTGGCTGGGCGTCCCGGGCAAGTGGTGTCGCGAGCGGAACTGTTGACGGAGGTGTGGGGTTACCGCGCCAGCGTGGAGACGCGTGCCATCGACGTCACCATGCGACGCCTCCGCGAGAAGGTCGAGGTCGATGCCGCCGAGCCCGAGCACCTGCTCACCCGGCACGGCGGTGGCTACACCTTCGAGCCCGGGAGCGCGACCCCGGCCGAGCCACCCGCTGGCCCGGAGGTGACCCTGATGTTCACCGACATCCAGGGCTCCACCGCGGCGTGGGAGTCCTTCGGCGAGCGCTTCGGGGGCGCGTTGGCCCGGCACGACGAGATCGTGCGCGCCGCGGTCGTGGCCCACCGCGGCTACGAGGTGAAACACGTCGGCGATGGTTTCATCCTCGCCTTTGCCGAGCCGACCGCCGCGGTGAACGCCGCCCTCGCCATCCAGGAGGCGCTGGCCGACCAGGACTTCGGCGCGCTGGGGCCGGTGCTTGTGCGCATCGGCGCGCACGTGGGCGAGGCCGTGGCAAGGCTCGACCCCGTCACCGGGCGGGTGGACTGGTTCGGACCCACCGTAAACCGTGCGGCGCGCGTCGCCGCCGCCGCGCACGGCGGGCAGATCGTGGTGACCGATACGCTGCGGGCGAGGGTGGCCGTCGAGGCGCGCTGGACCTGTCTCGGCGACCACCGTTTCCACGGCGTGCCCGGCACGACCCGCGTCTGGGAGGTCGTGCCCACGTCGCTGGGCGAGCGCCACTTCCCTCCGCTGCGCGCCGTGAAACGTTCGAACCTCCCTGCCGCGGCGGATCGTTTCGTGGGTCGCGAGCAGGAACTACTGGACTTGAACCGCCGGTTCGCCACCGGCGCTCGCGTCGTGACGCTTCTCGGGCCCGGCGGCACGGGCAAGACACGGCTGGCGCTCGAACACGCGAGCCACGTGGAGGCCGACGCCGTCTGGTTTTGCGACCTCGTCGAGGCCACGACCGAGCCCGAGGTGTGCCGCGCGCTGGCGGGTTGCCTCGGCGAGCTGCTCTCCGCCGACCCGGCGGCTCACTGCGGCCGTATGCTGGCCGAGCGAGGCCGCGGGCGCGTGATCCTCGACAACGCCGAGCAGGTGGTCGAGGCAGTCGGCGCGCTGGTTCGCCGCTGGATCGGCATGTCGCCAGACACGACGTTTCTCGTCACCAGTCGGCAGGCGCTCGGGATCCCCGGTGAGCAGATCGCCTCCACGGGGCCGCTCGCGGAAGACGACGCCGTGGCCCTCTTCGTGGAGCGTGCCCGCGCGGCCAACGCCACCTTCTCGGCCGAGACCGCCGACATCCGGGCGATTGCCCGGGAGCTCGACGGCTGGCCGCTCGCGCTCGAGCTCGCCGCGGCCCGTACCCGCGTCTTGACCGTGGTCCAGCTTCGCCATCGCCTGCACGAGCGCTTTCGCCTCCTGACAGGCGGCGCAGGCGGGCGTCGGCACTCCGCGCTGCGCGAGGTGCTGCTGGCGAGCTGGGAGGCGCTCGACCCGCACGAGCAGTCCGTCTTCGCGCAGCTCTCGGTCTTCGTTGGCGGCTTCAAGCTGGAGGCGGCCGAGGCGGTGGTGAACGCCGACGACGACGCGATTCACAACATCGCCGGCCTCGTCGATCACGCCCTACTGCGACTGGATCACGCCAGTGGCCGCTACTCCATGCTGGTGACCGTGCGCGAGTTTGCGCTCGAGCGGCTGGTGGGCGAGGCCCGGGCGGGCGCCGAGCTGCGGCACGGCCAGTTCCACGCGGCCCGCGCCAAGAACCCCGACGCCGCCGAGACCGACAACTTCGTGGCGGCGTGCACGCGGGCCGTGGAACGGGGCGACATGGCCGTGGCGGTGCCGTGCGCGGGCGGCCTCAGCAATCTCTTCTACGCCCGCGGTCCCTACCTCGACGGCGCACGCCTCGTGCGCTCGGTCCTCGACGTGGCACCGCCCGGAGAGCGCCCTCTCCTGACGATGCAGACCGGCATCCTGAGCTTCATGGGCGGCGACGTGGCCGAGGCCAAGGTGCTGCTCACCGAGGTGTTGCCCGACCCCACGGTGGGCCACCTCGCGGGGGTGGCCCTCGGCCTGATGGCGCGCGAGCAGGGGCGCTCGGGCGAAGCTCGCCGATTGCTCAATGAGAGCGCGGCGCGCGCCGCCCTGGTGAAGGACCGCGAGACCGAGGCCGCCGCGTGGAGCAACCTCGGCGACACGCTCATCCAGGCGGGCGAGCCGGCCGAGGCGCTCGCGGCCCACGAGCGCGGCATGGCGCTCGCGCGCTCGGCAAACAGCCCCGGGAGATCGCCCGCGCCTTCGCGGCGATCACCGTGTACCACTCCTCGTACAGCCACCCGTCGCGAGCCATCCCGGTGTTCGACGCCGCCCGGCAGCACCGCGGGAGCGCGAGCGAGCGGGCCTTCGAGGCCACCGTCGATATCAACTGGACCCTTTTCTGCATGGAACGCGGCTGGTTCGAGGAGGCGGAGACGGCCTGCGAGGCGGCCCTCTCGCTCTACCGCGCCACCGGCCACCGGCGTCGCGAGGGTGTAGCGCTCGCGTTGCGCGGCTACCTCGCGGTGATCCAGGGCGCGACCGACGCGGCGCGCCTCCGTCTCGACGAGGCCATCGAGGTCTTGCAGGGTGTCGGCGACCGTCGCATGGAGGCGCACGCCCGCGGTTTCTACGGCCTTTTGCACGCGCGCGAGGGCAATCCGCTGCTCGCGGTGGAGTCGGCCACGCGGGCTTGCCAACTGGCCGAAGAGAACGCCGATCCCATCCTGCTCGGCACCGTCCTCGGTTGGCGAGCCTGGGCGCTCGTTGAGGCCGGCGAGCTCGAGGCCGCGCGCGACGACCTCGACGCGGCGGTGGCGAACCTCGGCACTGGCGGGCGGCCCTACGCGCGGGCGTGGGTGTGGGTGGCACGGGCGAGGCTCGAGGTGGCCTGCAAGGACCGGGCGGCCACGCGTGCCGCGCTGGCGGAGTTGACGCGGCTCATGGAGGAGGTGGCCATCGGCGAGGCGAGCGACGTGGGTCGGCGACTCACCCTCGTCCGGGGACTGGCCGCGAGCCTGTAACAAGACCCTGTAACAACTGTGTTACAGGTTGTTCCTCGTTTATTTGACGGCGAGACGGCATGTTGTGGGGGCTCAACGGAGAGCTCAACATGTTCCTCGTCATCCAGGCCACCCTCGCTTTCGCCGCCCCCACCCTCACCGTCGACTTCCTCGACGTCGGCCAGGGCGACGGCGTCCTGCTCCGCACCGCCGACGGCAAGGTGGTGCTCATCGACGGCGGCAAGCCCTCTGGCGATGCCGACGACCAGCTGGTGGCGCTGGGCATCACCAAGATCGATCTCTTGATCGCGTCGCACGCCGACTACGATCACGCCGGCGTCCACGAGTCGATCCTCGCGAACTTCGACGTCGTCGAGTACGTCACCAACGGCCTCTCCCACACCAGCCAGAGCTATGCGCGCATCACGGCGCTCGCGTCGTCGCAGGAGGGTTCGGGCGCGCTGATCACCACGGTGGCCGCCGACCTCGCGGAGGGCGAGGACCTCGGCTGGGGCGACCTTCACCTCTACCTGCTCAAGCCGCCGACCGGCATGAGCACCGACCAGAACCTCAACTCCGTCGGCATCATGGTGGAGTACGGCGAGTTTCGCTCGCTGATCACCGGCGACAGCGAGCGCGACGAGACCGATGCCTGGCTCTCCGAGGGCCTGTACGACGCCTACCTGAGCGACATCGACGTGTACAAGGCCATCCACCATGGCTCGAAGGATGGTGACGCGGGCAACACCCCGTGGATGGACCTCGTGATGCCCGAGAACGTGATCGTGCAGGTGGGATCAAACTCCTACGGCCACCCAACCGCCGAGGCGCTCACGACGCATTCGGCCTACGCCTCCACCACCTCGCGCACCGACATGGACGGGCGACTGAGCACCTCGGTGTGGACGGGCGGGGGCTACGCGCTCAGCAACGAGGCGGGCACCGTGGTTTTCGTGTCGGGCGAGGGCATCCCCTCCGACGCGGGCGCTTGTCCCACCACGCACCCGGTGAAGGTGAGCTCGAGCGGCTTGTACCACGTGACGACGGGCGCCTACTACAAGCGCACCAGCGCGGTGAGCTGCTTCGCGTCGACCACCGACGCCACCGCCGCCGGGTACAAGGCGTCGAGCCGCTGAGGACTAGCCGCGGAGAACCTTGGCCATCGGGCGGCCCTTGGCCAGCTCGTCGACCAGCTTGTCGAGGTAGCGGATCTTCTGCATCAGGGGGTCGTCGACGGTTTCCACGCGGACGCCGCACACGACCCCGGTGATGAGCCCGGCGTTGGGGTTGAGCGTGGCCTGCGCGAAGAAGTCCCGAAAGTTGGTCTTCCTTGCGATGTGCTCGGCGAGCCCCGCCTCGTCGTAGCCGGTGAGCCAGCGAATCACCTCGTCGAGCTCCGCCTGCGAGCGGCCCTTCTTCTCGACCTTCGCCACGTACATCGGGTACACCGAGGCGAAGCTCATCTCGAAGACGCGGCTCAAGGGCGACCCCAGCCGTTCGCTTGGACGAAGGCGAACACCCGGGCACGGATGTCCTCGCGGATCTCGCGGACCCGCCCGACCGATTGACCCTTGGGATCGGGCAGCGGCCAGTCGTCGCGCCGCAAGCCGGGGACGACGGGGCACTCGTCGCCACAGCCCATGGTGACGAGCCACTGGGCGCCCTCGGCCAGCGCCTGGGTGAGTCGCTGGGGTTTCTGCCCCGAGAGCTCGATCCCCACCTCGCGCATGGCGAGGACCACCTCCGGGTGCACCCGCTCGCCCGGGTTGGTGCCCGCCGAGATCGCCTCGGCGAGCGCCGGGTTGGCCAGCGCGTTGAAGAACGCGGCAGACATCTGGGAGCGACCCGCGTTGTGAACGCAGGCGAAGATGACGACGATGCTCATTCAACCCTGTGGCGCGTCAACGGCCCTATGCGCGGGTACCGGGCGACCGCAAGCATCGCCGTGCATCCAAATTCGCCGGCTCGCGTCTACATCTACGTGGGCCGCCACAACCCCGGCCCCTCGAGGAACCGATGCCCGACACCGATTGCTGCACCCCCACCTGCTGTGCTCCCAGCGACCCCGCCGAGGCGATCCGTCAGGAGGTCCGTGCCCGCTACGGCGCCATCGCCCGCGAGGAATCGAGCTGTTGCGGCCCTTCCTGCTGCTCGGAGGCCGTGGCCACCGACGCGAGCGTGCTCGGCTACTCGCCGACAGACCAGGCCAACGCCCCCGAAGGCGCCAACCTCGGCCTCGGCTGCGGCAACCCGCAGGCGATCGCTGCGCTCAAGTCCGGAGAGCGGGTGCTCGACCTCGGGAGCGGCGCCGGCTTCGACGCCTTCCTCGCGGCGCGGGCGGTGGGCCCGGCCGGCTCGGTCGTGGGCGTCGACATGACGCCCGACATGCTCGCCCGCGCCCGGGCGAATGCAGCCAAGACGGGCGTCACGAACGTGGAGTTTCGCCTTGGCGAAATCGAGCACCTGCCCTTGCCCGACAGCTCGGTCGACGTGATCATCTCCAACTGCGTGGTCAACCTCTCCCCCGACAAGCCGGCCGTGTACCGCGAGGCCTTCCGCGTGCTCCGCCCCGGCGGGCGCGTGGCCATCGCCGACGTGCTCGCCCGCGAGCGGCTCTCGCCGGAACACCGAGCCGACCTGGCGCTCCTCGTGGGCTGCATCGGCGGGGCCGCCACGGTGGCCGAGGTGGAGGGCTGGCTCGCCGCCGCCGGTTTCATCGACGTGGTCATTCGCGAGAAGCCAGGCTCCGCCGCGCTCGTCGACTCGTGGGCGCCCGGTCACCCCGCCGCGCGCAAGGTGATGTCGGCCACGGTCGAGGCGCGTCGGCCGTGACCGATCCGGTCGCGACCTTCGAGGGCGAGCTCCGCCGCTTCGTCGCCCGACGCGTGCCCGGTCCCGACGCAGACGACGTGCTCCAGGACACGCTCCTGCGCATCCACCTCGGGGTCGCCTCGCTTCGCTCGCGCGAGCGACTCGCGCCGTGGGTGTACCGCGTGGCCAAGAGCGCGATCGTGGATCACCACCGGCGGCGACGACCCGCGGCGCCCGTCGACGAACCCGACGGCGACGACCCGAGCGGCGACACGCGCGAGATGCTCGCCGCCTGCCTCACCCCGTTTATGGCGTCGCTCCCCGCCGAGCAGGCCGAGGCGCTGCGCCTCACCGACCTTGGTGGGCTCTCGCAGGTCGACGCCGCGGCGCGGCTCGGGGTGCCGCTGCCCACGCTCAAGTCGCGGGTGCAGCGTGGGCGTCGCAAGCTCCGCGAGGAACTCGAGGCCTGCTGCGCGCTCGCCCGTGACGGTCGCGGCCGGGTGGTCGAGGCCACCCCCCGCTGTGGCTGCGGGTAGCCGTCCCCGATAGCCCCGCCCCGTGCAGAAGCTCCTCGACGGCATTCGCGACTTCCACCATCGCGTGCGGCCCGGCTACCGCGAGCGCTTCGCCCACCTCGCGCTCGGGCAATCGCCGGACTGCTTGTTCGTGGCCTGCGCCGACAGCCGCGTGGTCCCCAACCTCTTCGCGTCGACCGATCCCGGCGACCTGTTCGTGATTCGCAACGTGGGCAACATCGTCCCCCGCCACGACGCGGGCGACGGCGCGGCCGGGGCCGGCGTGGAGTTCGCCACCATCTCGCTGGGCGTGCGCGACATCGTGGTCTGCGGCCACAGTAGCTGCGGCGCGATGCAGGCCCTGGCCGACGGGGTCGTGCCCCCGGGCGCGCCCAACCTCGACCGCTGGTTGTCCCACGCGCGCGACTCGTTGTCGCGACTCCAAGCGGAGGACCGGATCGACCCCGCGCTCGACCCGGTCGACCGGCTGTCGCAGGCCCACGTGCTCCAGCAGCTCGATCACCTCCGCGGCTACACGCCGGTGGCCGAGCGGCTCGCGCTGGGCCCGATTCGCCTGCACGGCTGGTGGTTCGACCTACACCACGCCGAGGTGCAGGCCTACGATGCCGAGCGCGGCTGCTTCCGCCCCCTGGTCGACCAACTCGGGTAGCAAGCGCATAGGGGGGGTGCGATGCCCAGCACCGCCGACACGCTCGCCACGCTGCCCTTCTTCGCCCGCGTGCCCCGCCACGAGATCGACCGCGCTGCCGCGGCCTTCTTGCCTCACGTCCTGGCGCCCGGCGAGACGTTCTGGGTGGAGGGCACGCCCGTGGCCTCGCTCGCCCTGCTCGTGGTGGGCGAGCTCTCCGTGCAGGTGGGCACCAGCGAGGTGGCGCGGCTCCGTGCCCCCGAGCTGGTGGGCGAGGCCAGCGCCTTCTTCCCGGGACAGCTCCGCGCCGCCACGCTCAAGGCCACGCGCCCCTCGGCGCTCTTGATCCTCGACACGCGGGGCCTACAATCGCTCTGGACCGCCCGCAGTCGTGTGTACGACGCGCTCCTCGACGTGGCGCTGGTGGCGCTCGCCCGGCGGGTGGAAGCCACCAACCGGCGCCTCTCCGACGTGGCGGCCGGGGCCTTTGCCGCCCCCCAGCGCAAGGAGCCCGGCGCCATCGCGCGGCTCTGGCGCAGTTTCCGGCCCGGGGGCCCCGCCGGACCCTGTCCCCCGCTGGAGCCCTTGCTGCGGCAACAGGCCGGTCTCGACGACCTCGCCCCCGACGCGGCCGCCGCCCTCGCCGCGAGCTTCGTCGCCGAGCCGATGGAGGAGGGGCAGGTGATCGTGCTGGAAGGTGAGCCCGGCTGGTGCGGCTACATCGTGGCCGAGGGCACCATCGAGGTGCTGCGCAACGTTCGCGGCGACCGCGCGGAGCTGCTCGCGAAGCTCGGGGCCGGGCGACAGTTCGGCATGAACACGCTGGTGATCCCCGGCTCGCGCACCGCCTCCTGCGTGGCGGCCACCGCCGGCTGGCTCTACCGCCTCGACCGCGAGCCTCACGAGGGGCTGTCGGGCCCGGCTCGTCGCGCGTGGCGAGAGAGCATCCTCGCCGTCTTGTCGAGCCAGATCCGGACGGCCAACGGGGCGCTGGATCGGGCGCTCCGCAAGAGTGGCCAGAAGCTCGAGGGCGACGGTTTCCAATCGCTGCTCCAGGCCTCCGGTTTCCTCGAGACGGGCCCGTCTGAAAGCGCCCTCGAACGGGTGCAGTTCGTGGTCGACGAGGACATGAAGCGGAACCCGCGCAACCAGGGTCGGCGTGGCTAGAACCGGGCCCCACCCTCGATCGACAAGCCGCCCGGCGCCCCGGGGACGGTGATGCCCCCGGCCGTGGCGCCCACGTACCAGTGGCTGGCCTCGTAGCGGTAGCTCAGCATCGGCGCGACCGACACCACGCCCGCGCGCAGGCGGTGATGCTCGCCCATCTTCCAGCTGACGCCCAGCTCGCTGCCGGCCGCCGTGAGCGGGAATCCGACGACGGTCACGTTGTCGTCGCTGTAGCCGTCCGGCGTGACCAGCCCGGCCACCAGCGGGACCGCGCAGTCGAACCACACCTTGTCGCTGCCTGCCTCCAATGCGATGCCGGCTGCGAAGCCGCCCAGCGTCTCGCTCCCCGCCACGCTGCCGATGGCCACGGCGCCAAAAGGCGCGAAGCGGAACTTCTCCTTGTCCACCGCGAGGTAACGCGCGCCGAGGCTGGCCCCACCGGCGCCGACCAGGGGCGAGGCCTGGCCCACGCTGAAGAAGTTGGCCCGGAGTCCGAGGCGATCCGTGGGCGCCAGCGCCGCATCGAGCGTCACGAAGCTCACATCCTCGGAGCTCCCCATGAGCATCCCGCCGGAGGCCCCCACGCTCATGCTGCCCCTGTCGGCCGCAGCGGCGCCGGGAAACACGTACCCGGCAGAGATCTCATTGGCAGAAGCGAGGGAAACAAGAAGAGAAAGCATCGTTGACTCCGGTGCCCAGGGCTCATTGCAACCGGCGTGCCAACCGCCGACGTTGACCGACAAAGGCGGATTTTGTCCCGTTGACGCATCGCTCATCGAGCCAGCACCGCGACAGCGAGGCCGCGATTACGCTTGCTCCACCATGTCCATCACCGACCCCTACGGCGTTCTCGGGGTGGCGCGCACCGCCACGGCCGAGGAGATCCGCACCGCGTACCGCAAACTCGCGAGGAAGTACCACCCCGACATCAACCCCGGCGACAAGGCGGCCGAGGACCAGTTCAAGCAGGTGGCCGCCGCCTACGACGTGCTCAGTGACGAGCAGAAGCGCAAGAACTTCGACGAGTTCGGCGCCGACTCGCTGCTGAGCGGCTTCGACCCGGAGCAGGCCCGCGCCTACAAGCGCTGGCAGGACGCACGCGCCCACGCGCCGCCGCCGCGTGGGCACGAGGAAGGCTTCGACTGGAACCTCGAGGACCTCCTCGGGCAGCTTGGCGGTCGCGACCCCTTCCGTGGTGGCCCCCGGCGCGGCGCCGACGCCACCGGCGAGGTGGAGCTCGACTTCATGCAGGCCCTGCACGGCGCCGAGGTGAGCCTCACCATCCCCGGCATCGCGACACCACTGCGTGTTCGTATCCCGCCCGGGGCCGACGATGGCTCGCAGATCACGCTGCGCGGGCAGGGCGCACCAGGGCCGGGTGGCGGGCCGCCGGGCGACGTGATCATCCGCACCCGTGTGCGTCCCCACCCACTCTACCGGCGGGAGGGCCTCGACCTCGTACTCGACCTCCCGGTCACCCTCTCCGAGGCGTACAATGGCGGCGCGGTCGACGTTCCCACCCCGGGAGGCCCCGTGAAGCTGAAGATTCCCCCGCGCACGCAGTGCGGCGCCAGGCTGCGACTCCGCGGCAAGGGCGTGTCTCGCGGCGGCCAGGTGGGCGACCTCTTCGCGGTCGTCTGGCTGCGTCTCCCCGAGGCCGACGACGACGCCCTCGGCGAGGCCTTGCGCGCCGCCGACGCGCTCTACACCCGCCCCGTGCGGGAAGGGATGGACCGATGATCGTCCGCCGCGAGGTGATCCTATCTGTCCTCCAGGGCGACGAGGCCCTGTTCGACCTGATGCGCGAGGAGGGGCTCTTGCCCTGGGACGACGAGGCGCTCGTGGCCGAGCACGCCGAGACCGCGCGCGTCGTGTACACGCTGGTGCACGAGCTCGAGGTGAACTGGGCCGGCGTGGAGGTGATCCTCCACATGCGCGACGACCTCGTCACCACCCGGCGGCAACTCGCGATGCTGGCCACGAGGATGCGGGAGGGGCGGTAGCGGCGCCCGCTGTCAGAAGCCGCCGCCGGACACGAGGTAGACGGCGCCGGGGTTCTGGGTCTCGTTGATGGAGTAGTCCCACGAGCCCTGCGCGGCGATGGCCACGTCGTCGTTGCCGTCGCCGTCCATGTCGCCGGCGCCAGTGCAGGCGGTGCCGACGAGGTCATGCTGTACCCCGTCGCCGACCAGCAAGGCGCCGTGGGTCGCGCGGGAGATCTCGCCGGAGAAGGGGCCGTGGAGGAGATAGGCGGCCCCGGTGGTGGTGTGCGCGGCGTCGCTCACGAGGATGTCGGCCCAGCCGTCGGCGTCGGCGTCGCCGGCCGAGGCCACGCATCCGCCGAGGCCACCGTCCGGGTCGTCGCCGGTGAAGCGCGCCGCGGCGTCGAGCAGGTGCTCGATGCCCCCGAGCGGCGCAGTGACGATGAAGGCCTCGCCCGCCGAGCCGCCAAAGGAGAACCCCACGAGCAGGTCGTCGAGCCCATCCGCGTCGACGTCGCCCGCGGCGCCCACGACGTGGCTTGTGCCGGACGCCCTGCTCTCGTCGCCCTCGCTGTCGATCTCCGCGTCGCGGTCGTCGCGCGAGCGGAGCCCGGCGAAGGGGCCGGAGAAGAGGTACACCGCGCCCACCGTCGCGTCCGTGTAGGCGCCCACAGCCACGTCGGCCACCCCGTCACCGTCGAGATCGCCGCCCGCGGAGTAGTGGTACAACTGCGGCATGCCGTCAAACTCGATGGTGGCGGTCGCGTCGTCGCCGACCAGCGAACCGGACACCGGCCCGGCGAACACCCGGACGCGGGTGGCCTCGATGCCCTCGTCGCCGCGCTCCTTCTCGAGGAAGCTAATGTCCGGGGCCCCGTCGCCGGAGAGGTCCGTGGCCCCGCCCACCTGGTACCCGATGGTTGTAACCCCGCTGATCCCCTCCACCACGGCCACCGCGGCGTCGAGCCCCTGCGTGCCCGCCTCGACGCGGCCGAACAGGTAGACTGCGCCCCGCATGCTGCCATCCGCGTCGGGGCCGTCGCTCGCGCTCAGCACCAGGTCGCCCGCTCCATCCCCGTCGCCGTCGCCCGCGCAGGCGACCCCGTGGCCAGCGTAGAGGTCTGCCGTCGCCGCCAACATCGCCCACGCGTCGGAAAGGGTACCGGGCGCCGGTAGCCCGCCCGCGATGACGTACAGCGCGCCGGGCCCATCCCACTCGTACTCGCCCACCTGCGTCACGGGCAACCCGACCAAAAGATCGTCCGCCCCGTCGCGACTGACGTCACAGCCGCCCGCGAGGGCGGGATAGTATTCCACGTGCTCGCTGGCGATCGTGGCCGCCACGTCGTCCAGCAGCAGCTCCCCGGACAGCCGGCACTCGGCGGCCTGCCCGTCGCAGTCGTCGTCGAGGCCGTTGTTGCAGGACTCCGTCGCCGCCGGGTTCACGCCGGGCTCGGCGTCGTCGCAGTCGGAGGCGTCGGCGAGGTAGCCCTCGGGCGCCTCGCAGCTCGCTGTGCTCGACGCGGCGTCGCCGTACCCGTCGCCGTCCGCGTCCGGGTGCCAGGTCGCCGCGCCGATGGCGTCGTCCTCGTCGGCGCTGCCGTCGCAGTCGTCGTCGATGTCGTTGCACGTCTCCACTGCGCTGGGGTTCACCGCGGGGTCGTCCGGGGCGCAATCGTCGGCGTCTGCCCAGCCGTCGCCGTCGCTGTCAGGCGGTGGGACGGAGTCTACCGCGCTGTCGTCCCCCGTGTCCGCCGAGGCCGTGGCGCCGGTGTCCGGCGTGTCCTTGTCCTCCGCGGCAGGGCAGGCGACCAGCACCAGCGCCAGCCAGCCGAGGCGCCCCATCACGCCACCAGCCAGTTGATCTGGAGGTAAGTGCCAGCTGGCGCGAGGTTGAGCGGATCGACATTGTAGGTATCCCAGCAGGTGAAAACGTAGCGGCGCCACTGCGCCACGTGCGGGCGATTCCCCGCGCGAGCCGCCCCGTCCACCGAGCTGCCCGCCTCGAGCAAGAGCTCCGACCACAGCACCGTCGTGCTCATCGAGGAGTCCAGCACCGCGAGCATCACGTCGCCCCAGTCGGACACCTTCGCGTAGATGCCGCCCCCTCCAGAGTAGTTCGCGGTGATCGGGATCCGCTTGTAAGCCACCACGTAGTCCCCATTCTCGAGCCGGAAGAACGACCCCATCTGCAGGTGCTGGTCGGTCTCGAAGTACGTGGCGGTGGCCGCCACGATGGCGGTGAAGCCATCGTCCGTGGTCAGGAGGTTGAGGTTGTTCTGGGTGCCCGTGTCCCCGATCTGGTCCGGCACGAGGACCTCCAGCGCGCGGGAGCCGGTCGCGATGGTCGTGCCCGGCACCGGCACCTGCCGCGCCGAGCCGGTGGTATTACACTCGACCGAGGCGCTACCCCCGATGTCGTACTCCGCCGAGAGGGCCATGGTGGTGGTGTCGACCACGATCATCTTCAACGACAGGTCGCCCGCGTTCTCGCCCGTCCGCCAGATCCCCACCGCGATGCCCCCGGGCACGTGCACGAGGAAGTGGTCGTTGATCGAGTAGTACTCCCCGGTGCTCGACGGGTCGTTGTAGAACAGCGCGGTGCTGTCGGACTCCGAGTACACCTTCACGGCCGCGGACGGCGTGACCACCGCGCCGCCACCCCGGGCGTCGGCCGGGTCGACCTGCAGGAGCCACAGTTCCGCGTCGGCCTCGATGGAGTGCGACATCCAGTGCGACCCCTCGGCGTACACGTGCGCCCGGTCGGTCGCGCTCCCGCCCGCCGCCGCCAGGTCGACCTGCGACCAGGCCACGCCGGTGAGCACGGCCGCGTCGCCGCTCGCCGAGGCGAAGCCGGAGAGATCGAGCGCGCCGGTGTACACGTCGCCGTCGTGCACCATCGAGATCACGACCTGCGCGTCGGTCTCGGCCTCGAGGTCGGGCACCACGTACACCCACAAGCCCTCCGCGCCACCGGCGGGGCCGGTGATGGCCCCGGCGATGGCGACGCCCGAGCCGTCGGTCACCGGGGCCAGCTCGTGGTCGACGAACCAGCGCGACCGGAATGGGCCGAGCCGCACGGCGCGCGCCCTACGCGTACCGCGCGGAGAACTCGAGCAGCACCTCGCCGCGCGCCACGCCGCCGGTGCTCTTGTACAGGATCCCCAGCCGCGCGCCTTCCTTGTTGGCGCCCGTGTCGCCGTTGTTGGCGTTGGTGGGGTCGAAGTCGAAGAACACCTTCGACACGGTGGTGATGGCGCCCACGCCGGTGCCCGT